>Ga0206990_1003_pt1 | contig 174416 bp, 165 predicted proteins | sample Alteio_BWMinCont_8_FD_153283 | JGI IMG/M metagenome (GOLD analysis project Ga0206990, IMG submission 153283) | Enriched cells from forest soil in Barre Woods Harvard Forest LTER site, Petersham, Massachusetts, United States -... | ecosystem: Environmental > Terrestrial > Soil > Temperate forest >... | reverse complement strand
ACCTTCTGAGACAGACATTGATTGTCTTAAGTTATGTGTCTGATGTTATGGGAAATGTGATCTCGAGAGTTTTTTGATATGTTGTCGTAACATGGGAGTTTCGTCAATGCCTGGAGACTAAGAATTGGTTGCTCTGTGTATGCCGGCGTTGGAATTTATATATTAGCTATCTCGCTTATTTCCAAAAAATTTTTTCTCTATAAGATTATATAAATATGTCATTGACTTACGCAATTGACGAATCAGGTGAGAAGATTAGTATCTGTGATTTCAAGAAAGGTTGTAAAATCTATTCTCCATTGGGGAAAGAATTGATTGCCAAGAAGGGGCCAATCAAAGTACATCATTACGCACACAAATATGCAGGTGATAGAGATCAGTGGCTCGATCCTTTGATGACTAAGTGGCACAAGTCTTATCAAAATATATGTAAATCCGAGAATGTAGAATACCGCATTGAGAAGGATGGAGTATTACATATTGCTGATATATACAATGCAGGTCTGGTTATAGAATTACAACATAGCTATATTTCACAAGATGTTATTGACGCTCGCGAAAAATTTTATGGTAATATGATTTGGCTCTTTGATTATACCTGTGATGATGCTAATAATCCAACCAAGGGTAAAATCATATGTGATGGTGGAAAGATAGTCAAGATTGAATTTAAGACTCCTATGAAAAATACGACCAAACCAACGTTCTTCGATATTGGAAATTATATTTTGCAGTATCTGTGTGTGTGCCCTGACAATCAGATGTGGTGTTTTGCTATGAAGAAGAAGCATTTCATTAATCATTATTTAAAAAATATAATTGTCGGTGTTCATGTTGGGACAAATATTTCCAGTCTGGAGGATGATGAATGTTACTATGAGTATGATTTTAAAATTGCTGACAAAATCTTTAATGATGGTTCAGTATTAAATATTCCTGCCTTAGATAATAAAGAATTCTACTCTAAAATAAAAAAGTTTTTTGATAGTGATAGAGGCAATGAAAAATTACCGATTCGTATAAGTAATGGCGAAAGGACAGCGACGATAAAGCAGTATTTGTCGCACATTGAGAACAAAATTAAACAGTTGGATTCAAGTCATTTGATATTATTCGAATGTAATAATTATATCAAAACCAAGTTTCGATATTCTATTCCAATAGCTAGCGAAGAGCCCGTTTGTTATTCGCAAGGTAATATTGTTTATGAATTCTTTGGGTTTGAGAAGAATAATGCGGAATATTTTGTTTGGTTTCGTAAACGTGATAAGGGGGATTGTCGAGAAAAAAATAAATTGGTTGAGGTAATTTTATTCGATACTCAAGATACGATTAGGTGTGACATGGATATGAAATTTAATGAGGCATCGGAGTATCTTTATCTGTGTGATAATAGGACTTATTTGATTAAGGATGAATTAAAAAAATATTTCATGTGGTCGGAGGGATGTTGGAAGACGGGGTCGTTAGATACATTTATTGGATATAGGGAAAGGAGAAATAGAGAGATTAGAGAGGAAGCGATTGAATTGGAAAGGAGAAATAGGGTGATTAGGGAGAAAGCTATTGAGTTGGAACTGATTGAAGAGAAACGGAAGAAGGACGAGCAAGATAAGAAAGAACGAGAAAGGAGAGAGAGTGAGTATCGACAGAAGACTATCAATGATCTTAATAATGCAATCGAATTATCAAATAGGCGATCCCAATGTGACAAAGAAATAAAAGAATGGTTGGAGGTAGAATTTGAGAGATTGTGGATCAAATATTTTGACATGTGGAGAGAGAAAATTACGGATGACGAAACTAAAATGGCTGGTGAAATAATTGCTATTAGGGAGCGGTTGGGAATTGATTCAACTTCTGATGAAGATAAAAAAAATCTCTTGAGTGAAATGATTCAGAATAGATTTAAGACAGAAAAACAATTGGAATTGGCCGATCGATCTATAAAATGGAAATTTAAACAATTTAAGTATTTAAATATTGATAAAAATAAGGATGTTGTGGATGTTATTGATTTATATAAACAAAAAATATCATCCGCGGGTCTAGATAAACGTTGATAATATGTAATCCTGTGTCCATGATTATTTACAAGTGATGTATGGTATAGTCCGTTCGATAAAAAGTGGGGCTATTTATCGAACGGGCTGTATATATATATACGAGGGGGTTCTGGCAGTCCCTACCTGTTTATATCTGTGATTAAATTATAGGGTAAATTCATATATAGATCACGTCTTTCACAGCTTTAAAATGATAAGATTGAAAAGAAATATATATACTGGGGTCTCAGCAAATTGGTTTTTGAAGCATGATCTCCCATACAAATTTTTGCGTGGGACCCAGGTATATGGCCTTACTGCCGGATCAAAAAATAATCGATAATGTCGAAAGATTACAAATCATATTTAGACATCATTATTATAAGATTGGATCGGTGAATGAATCTGGTTCTGGTCGAGGATATTATAAATCTTTGAAATGTTATAATGAAACATTAAAAAATAGTGTGTTGGAGTCTCCAGCGATGGATTAGGGGACACACAAATTGGCTGAGTCAAAGCGTATATATTAAGTTCCCTTACTATTTTGTTTCTTCTGACTCACTTTGAGTATATGTATCTTGCTCGTCTTGTCATTACTATCTCTTCTAAAATCATAAAAAGTTATTTGTCCGCATGTACAAGTAAATTTACAGAAAGATTGATTTGTATGGATTGTTTCACTAAAACCACAGTTATAACATTTAATTTTTTGTTCCATTCCTATATATAGATTATTAATATATCTTTATGTAATAAATGCAGTGGTCCCGATTATAGGGATTAAATTTCTTCAGTTTGCCATTGTGCATCAAATTGACCCGGTGTTGGTAGATTTGGGTCTGCAATATGTATCAAATCATCTGTTGGTAAACTATGTAGATAAACAATATTGTAACTACCATTAATAAATTTCCATGCAAATGGTTTAATTAGCGAACCTTGAATACAAAAAAATACATCTTGAAATGGTTGACCTTGAACGCACGGAGTAAAGGGAAAATCAAGTTGGACAGTATTTGATGAATAATTAACTCTTAAAGTCGATTGACTTCTAACATCTGGAAACAGTCCTCCTTCGCACTCTAATGAACCTAAATTACAAAAACCACAAACTTCAATGATTCCTTGAGGTAAAGTATTTGAGAGAGAGGTAATCGTTACGAAGTTAGTAAATCGATTAGTTGATATTATCCATTGTTGTTGTAGTGGTGTAATTCCATCTATTAAACCCCAAGGTCGAAATCCTACTTGGGTTCCATTTAAAACCGTTAGATATTTTCTAATATTTCCTTCCGCTAGCTTAGAGACTGTTAAAAGCATTGGTCGAGCGGTTATATTTAGATTTGGAACAATTTTTTCAGATCGTCCCAGATGATTTATGATTCAAAAGAAAAATTGATATATCTACGCTCTGCCAACCTCTTTACAATTTGAATCCATTCATGTTCGCGAAAATGGGCGGCGGTTCTGTCGATAAGACCAATCCCGATGGGGAATCAAAAGATCACAACATGAACTCCTTCGGCCGATTGTTTTCTCAAAAAACTATCGGATGCATCCTAAATTATAAAATCGTCAGACGATTGCGAATTGATAACATCTATGTGTTCATGGCAGTGCTCCTCGGATTGTTCGCAACTATTCTGGGGATAGGAGCTGCTCTGGCCTACAACGCATCATTGTACAAACCTGCACCAACAGATTTGTTCGATCGCAATTGCGTTGAAACGACTAATTTGGAACAATATCTGAGCCAATCAAAATATCACTGGAAATCTCACGCTAATTACCCCCAGAATCGCCGGTTCAGCAACCTAATCAAGATCTTCTTTTCGCTAAAAATATATAACAGTTCTTATGTTAAGAGAGTGCTTGACCTATTCGAATATCACAGGAATGGATTCGTTACCACGCAAATGTTCGACTATTTCAAAAGCGATTATTTCGATATCGATTACGCGGCGCTGAACGACAACAACGAACAAATTAAGAGCGTGATGATGTTTCATAATATGTTGGACATGGTGTATTCCAAACAAGAAACACAAGTTGTCAGCGAATTGTTGAAGCGCCCGCCTTCGCAACGAATCCTGGACTTGATAATTAAATACGGCAGGGGTTTACAATTGAAAGAATATAGTATGTATGCTGGTAAGCCATCGTGGGTGAAGGCACTATTTGATAATGGAATGATTCATCGCGGTTTTATCGATTGCTTTTTAGAAAAAATTCTCGAGAATGATGTGACCGAAGATTATATCGAAGCCGTCATAGTTAGTTTTCTAAAGTTGGACGATAGTGTGAATACTCGAAAGACCCTCTGTTTGATGCTTTTGAGACGTTATATCGTGAGCGGAAATGTCAGTAATAGCGCTTTGGGTCAAATCGTGAAGCTTGGTATCAAATTATCGATGGACGAAATTAAGGATATCCGAGTGTTTGCGTATGATCAGAGCCCCAAGGCGGACGGAACATGGCTCCACCTAAAAAATAACTATCCCGATTTCGTTCTGGTGAACTGGACCCCCCCAACTGATTATCGCCAACACGACTTGTTAAAATTTAACGGAGTTTTTGAGATCGATAACGTTTGGCTGGCAGTTCCGAGAGATTCTGAGAGCATAAAAATTGGAGTTCTTACGGATTCGGCCGGATACAAATATAAGATGAATGTTGCCCTCGATAATATTAGTTTTAACTGGGATAAGCTTGGGGAGAATCTTCCGTGCGATCTTCAGTTGCGTTTTGATGGGCCGTATAGCGAGAACGTGTATGACACTCCCTTGAAAAAGATTTTTGCGGATAGGGGGTTGGAGATCTCGTTGCGGAAAGTATTGGACTGGTACGAAACAACTGGCACCTTGAAATCATCAGACCCGGTTGTGGATTATAAAATTCTCGTGTCAGGTGGACCGCCAAACAAATGGAAATTAACTGTAAGTCTAACTATGCGGATCAATAGTTCGAATTTTCTTTATTAAAAAATCATTTCTCTATATACGGCGATATATTTCAATGCCACGTAATTTGAGGGCGGCTATATCATACTTTTGATCCCCACCGTATATTGTTAGCTTTTTTAATTTATCTAATGATTTGATTGCTGCGTCGCTGTATTGATCATCATCGTTGTATATTGTTAGCCTCGTCAAATTTGTTAAACTATTGATGCCGGCGTCTGTAACGTGCGGGCAATCAAAAAGTCGGAAATCTCTAAGTTTTAAGTGGCTTATGTCTTTGTCGGAGATAATATCACATGAATTGATGTCGAGTGTGTCCAAGGCGACAAAAGAAGAAAAACAACTCCCTGTAATATTTGTTGTATCAAACATGATATGCGTCAGATATTTAAGATGTGAGATTCCTTCATCTGTTATTTCTGGGCATTCCATTATCTCTAAACATTTCAGATTTGTTAGATGGATAAAACATCGGTTAGTTAGTGTGTTAGTTGATCCGATGCGTAATTGGGTTAGATTATGGAGAGTACTCAATCCATAATCTGTGATGTTTGCAGAGGATTCTGAATGTATGTCTATTGTTAGTGCCGTTAATTTGGTTAGCATGCGGAACAAATTGTCGCGAATCCGAGATGGGTGAATTATTGGGTCTGGAGGATCGGCATTGTGTGGATGTCTGTCTGTTTCATCTATTTCAAGAGTTTCAAGATTCGTCAAATTCATCGGTTCTGCAAGCGGTAGAAATTTTCTTGATGCTACTCGTAATGAGGTTAAGTTTTCGAAAAAAGCTAAGCATGTCCCTTGGATTGAAGTGTGATTTAATTCCAATTTTTTCAACGAAACTAATCGTGTAAGGGCATCGTCTTTTATTCCATGAGATTCGAATATTGTCAGAGATGTGAGATTTATTAGATTGTGCAATGCTGAAGCAGTGAGATGTTTTGATGATAAATCCGTCAGTGTCAGATCAACAAGATTTGTGAGTACACTTAATCCATCGCCTGTATTGTGACTGTATCCACCGCAATACAGACTAAACCATTTTAATCTTTTTAAGAGATGTACATCTGAGTCACTAGGATTGAGAAGCTCCCTGCCATCCAAATTGACTTTCGGAAATATCTTCATGATGTGTAGTCCCATTGATGTGCTTGAAATTTGGACATTGGGGGATGCGCTTTTATATGTTAGTGATTTGTTGTATCTGTTTGTTTGTGCCAACTGAACCATTTCAAGTGTATTCAAAAATTGACATAATATGTGAAATGGTATTGCTTGCATTTGCATCCTGTGCAAAAATGATCATTGAGTGAAATTTATTAATAAAGAGTGGATGCCATAATAAAAAAATCAATTTTTATTATAGGTTTAAAAAAAAATCCTGGCCATAGAATCGTGTCAATTTTATATCTTTCGCTAATTTACTGTAAAATGACATAAATAGTTGACATGTTTTATCATAATATTTTAAAAAAGCGCGAATAAATTTCATTAAACTTTTGCCTTTTGTTTTATAGATATCATAAACTTTAAGTATATTCGCTAATTTTAAATTTGATTTATTCTTTTTGAAAGCTGTAACAATATAATTCTCTAATTGTGGAACATCGCTCACCAGGGTTTCCTTCATTATCTTTTGGTTATCTTTGTATTCTTGTTGTAATATTTTGTTGAGATTTATATCTTTTATATTTGTTGATTCATTATATTTATATGGACGAAATCCATATTTTCCATACCACGTGTCCCCGTACATTAAAAAATACATTGTCGATAATTCAATATTTCCGCCGGGATGACAAATTTTATATGAATTATCTTTTAGTGTTATTCTATTTATCTTTAATCGATCTTTATGTTGGTACAGAAAATCTAAGACAAATTGCAATAATACAGTTCCTCCTCCAGGATATTGGAGTCCTTCTTTCGCACAATCCTCAAAATAACTTATTGTATGCAAACGAACTTCTGATGAGTTTTTTGCAATAAAAAATATAATGCAACTATTTCCGCTTGATCCAATAATAGTATATGTCCTTAAATCTTTTTGAATCAACACTTCCAATTCAAATGTATATTTTTTATTATTATCAGTATATGTGATGAATTTATTGAATGCTGGTTCTTCATCAGATTCCAAAATTTTTTGTCTAGATTGAGAAGGAGATTTTAGATTGGCGAATAGGTTATTAAAAAAATGGTAATCATTATCCACTATATCCAAGGCAAGTTGTGCATAATTTTTTATCTTAAGCTGTCGAAGAATATTCTGAAGTATTTTATATAATAACATATATTATAACCTAATATAATATATTGTTTAGAAATAAAGAAGCCTATTCGATTACATTTCGAAAATATTATTGATACATATCTTTTTGCGGGGAGTCATAACATCGTGTGTGACTATGACTATTTCCTGGGGCCTTAAATTGCGGCGACTAAGCCATCTGAACCACTTCAAGCAATAAAAATTGAATATATTGATTTATTGGAAATTATATAATTTAGAAAGCCATTTGTTGCTGAAACGATGGCGTTTAGGGCTCCTCCTTTTTCGCGACGTCCTTGTAGAAATGGAAAGGGATGTTCGAGACCAAATTGTTGGTTTTTCCATCCGATAACGAGCGCTGCTGATATTTGCTCAAAAGGACTCGGTTGTCTAGGTGAATGCAAATTGATCCATGTTGGGCGCCGCGATAGTACGTGTCGTTATGGAGTAACTTGCATGTTTATCGGCACATGTCTATTTTGGCATCCGTCTCCAACGGCTGCACCAGCAGGAGCGGCGGGAGCACCAGCAGGAATGGTGCCACCATGCAACTATAGTTTCCTCTGCTTGAGAAAGAAAACGTGTGCGGCAAAGCACGAAACAAAAGATGAATATTATAACCGATTGAGAAAAATACGACCATTTCACGCATTCAACTCAGTATTCACGCGCAATTCGCTCAATGAGGAGATTGTGGATGATCATAAGAAGGCGCCTCACAAGTGCGATTGCCCTCGATGCGATCAAAAGATTGCCGGCACGAACCCATACTGCAGCGATCAATGCGGTGGTTTCTTTCCCAAATGGCCCCAAAAAAGTAGTATCAATGGACATGGTACTGCGAATCCTGGGGGATGTTATCATGAGCATTCTCGCTGCAACATCCCTAAGTGTAAACAAAAATGTGATACTTGTGTTGTTGCACCTAACCATATTGCAAATCCTTTCTGCAAATATCATGCACCTAAATGCGACTGTGGTATACCAACTTTTTCTAACGCTTCTTGCCCGCGCGTCATCGATCCAACTGATGTCGAAGTTGCTCGCATGATGCACTCCTACAACGAAAAATGTCTTCGGTGTTACAGGATTCCATAAAAGAAGCCGATGATCGAGCATTTGTGAAGTCCATTTTGTCATTTGGAGATATTAACTTGGTTTTGCAGTCTGTGAGATTAATTGAGTAAACACCTTACCATCCTCAAATAAAAAACAATGTGAATGGTCGAATAGTTTCTTTAGTTTTTAACATTTGGCGCATTCCATAATTGGGGATTGCACCCCGTTCGCTTCGCTCGCCCCGCCACGCTCATACGCCTTCGGCTATTCGCTATCGTGCTGTATTTCCGCGGTGCTTGGCATTCCAGTCCCATCATACTTCAATTTCTCTAGGCGTGTTATATTTTTTAACGAATATTTGGATTGGCCTTGCTAATGAACTTAAATTTGATGGTATTGATATTTTTATATCTGAAATAAATATATGTTTATATCATATAAATAGCAATAATGCCTTTTGGAACTTATTATTCGAGCATTAATAAAATTGAAAAAAATATAATATGCATCTTTGTGATATAAATCAAGTTCAAACAATCATCACAATCACAATTATGGCGGAACCCAAATTACTTTTTGCTACTAAAATCGTTACAACCGGAGACTTAAAAATAGCTCAAGATACCGGTTTCATACCCCGCCACGAAATCGATGAGAAATTTATTCATTCATCATATCCTGATCAAATAGATAAAGTAATTGAAAAATTCTTTCAAGGCAAAGAGGTTCGGCTGCTCCGACTCAAAGATAAAATACCCGGGTTTGAAAAACGGTCTGAGCGTAATGGTCCGGAAGGAGCAGAGTACCCTCATTGGTACGGTTCAGGTCAAATTCCGATCAGTGCAGTTACCCATATTTCGGAACGAGAACCAGTAACAATTAAAAAATAGTTTATTTTAACATCAAAACAAAGAGAGGAACGTTTCATTAAACTAACCATACCATTCACCTTTTAAGAAAAAGTAAGCGGGAAGAACAGCTAATGGTAAAGTTAAATTTTTTATGCGTTTAGAACTAATATCAATATTACATACATCTCCACCACGACACCACCAAGAAACAGAAGCGCTAATTAAATCATCACCAACATTATATTTGATCGTTTTTACATGTGTTCCATCATTACCATCTTCATCCGTCGAATCCTTCCCTTGGAGAAGGGAATTTCCAAACATCTACAGCTTAACCTTTCGCCCATTTGATGAATCAAGGCTCTCTGCAATATATATAATTTAAAAATTCCTGCCATACTAAATGAGCCAGTGTATCAAAATATTTATTCGGAAACAATTTAATGATCGTCATTAGATACAACCAATATATTGACATATATAATTGTGCTGTATAGAAGCATTTATTTAGGTCGGGGCTTGGGGAATCACTCAGAATCATCCTTTTACCTATTAGTCCAAAAAAACACAGTGAAATATTGATTAGACTGATTATTAAATAGTATATTATGAGGTGCCATTTGATATTACTCGGGCAAACTTCAAAACGGTGCGAAAATGTTATCACACACATAACGCCAATCAATGGTATTCCTACTACCCACACCCCAACATTAATACCAATTCCCCCTGATGCCAGTATATCGAGATCTTTTTCTCGAGAGCGATTGTAATTATCAATTTGTTTGGTCATAATACAAAGAATTATAACGGCAATTGTAATAATAATATTTAGGTGCGACTTTTTCTCGATTTTTATTGGCATTGGCTGGGGAAGCAGTAAATATGATTTCGATGAAATGAGCTACACATAAATAATATATTTCAAATTTTTATTGAACATACTTATTGGAGATCGATTTATAGAACCCATGACCTGTGACCGTAGGATGAGCTGGAACTCGCGGAATCCATCCCAAACGATCCTTGAAGAATTTATTGGAAGAAACGCACCAGATCTCCGGCACATCGTTCTGTTTTAATTCCTGCTCAATATGGTTCATCAGCTGAGTACCAATAGATCGGCCACGATATTTATCATCAAGTCGCAATAAACCTATCTGACCGCTATGGGGATTGAATTGACAGTAGCCCACTTCCTGTTTGTTGATAGGGTCTGTATAAGTCAATCCAATATCTGGCGGAGAATGATTTGGTTTGATTTTCTTTGCGACATTGAAGTTGTTTAGATATAAGGGCTTCTTTAACACATCCAGTTTTTTCCCTGCTTTGGACAATATCGAACGCATAGGTTGCCCCAGAAGTGTCGCAATCATTTCATAGTTAACAATATAGATAATAAGATATCATACGGATAATAAATCATTTTTTTATAGAACAAAAAATGCCTCATTCAGGTAAAAATATAGCTCATACATATTGACATATAATATCTATGATTTGAGTGACGGTAAATGATTCATGGATGGTTGATTTAATTTTTTCGCACGCATTAGCAGACCGTCCACACCACATTGAAAATATTGTATCGATTGAAAAAATATCATGTGTCGTTGAAATGATTTTATCACTTCGAATGTTATAAACTATTATTGAACATAGCCTCAAGGATATTCCATCAGAACTGTATATGATTGCTATATCGTCATTATCAATCGATAGAATATTTTCAATGTATTTATAAGGAAGGACCCGTTTGAACTGAACCGAAGCAGGTTTATCCTTATATATTTCATGTGAATAGATTGCTGATCTTAGTTCGCAATATTCATAGTAATACCCCAAACACCCTTTTTGCTCGAGTTCAGGACTCATATGAATAGGTGCAAATTTAACCCATTCGAACATTCTTTCGCATTCTGAATAATGGACTGATTCACAATTACTATGCCCAACCGGAGCATGATTTATGAAATCATACAATATTATTATTTTAACATGTTCGAAAGTGGCTAGATGACAAAGTGTAAAAGCGACGTGTACATCGTCAGCATGTATTATTGTTTGGTTTTCTTGATGCAGTACTATTTTTAATTTACACGGCATTCCTAGTTGGACTAATATAGATTTTAAGTCTACTTTTTCTATAGAGTGAATTCCCTCACTAACTTCGGACAAAAATATTAAATATGTGGTGGTGAGTACACACCATTTATTAAGTATGTCTCGGTCAGTATTTGGCAATTTTATGCAAGATAAATATTTAGGATCAATCTCCGAATCATTTAATATTCTCTTAGGTATCTCTTCTTTTATTCTTGATCGGTCAGCTGATGTCGGAATGATCGGTAGGCATTGCGACAAAGAAAGACGTCCGGTACGAATGTTATAGGTTTTTTGGTCTTCTTCAGTATATTTTACAGTAATAAGCCGGTCGTCACACAAATCGGATCCAGATTGGTCAGACTCTACCTTTCGACTATAGGTACGATGTGAATGCTTTCCACCCATCTCGATAGTATAGTCGAGATGAATCTTTTTTAATTTTCCAAACAATATATCATTTCAATTTTTTGATTAGCCAACAATAGAATTATGTCAGTGATGCACGCCCTATGTGAAAAAATTGAAAAAATATTTAATTGTATTATCAAATTCAATGATGGAATTATAATTATGCGTAAGTTCATTACAGGTTCGAAAAATAAGCATGCAAGATTAGTTAAAAATAAATCAGTTTTTAAAAAATATGTGGATGTCTATTTTCGACGTAAGAAACTGTGTTATATGTATACCAAAATGGCTTATAATGAACACATGCGAAACAAAATAAAATCATATATTGAAGAAAAGGGTTTACAATTTAATCGACGATGTAACTGGACAAACCAAGAAATATTTAGCGATATAGCCAAATTAAAATTATATAATACGAGTAATTTAGAAATACAACATATAAAATTATATGTTGTTGATAATGATTCCGAGGATGGTGGTTTTTCAAGTGATATCGGGCATGTTATTCCTACACCTAAGGTCATAGATGAATTAGTGACAATCATACATGGCAAGAAAACTGTTTCTATCGGTTGTGGAGTGGCATTATTCGAATATTTATTGCAAAATAGAGGATGTGCTGTTAAATGTGTAGATATTAATATTCCGGACTTCTCATATACAACTGTGTGTTATCCCGAAAAAAAAGATTCTGATGCCGATGTTTTATTACTAATTTGGCCTGAACCGGATTTCGATCATGAACAATCAAAATATTCCAAAAGTGGATATGATGAGCGCGCATTATTAAATTTCACGGGGCATACTGTAATATTTATAGGAAGAGAAAAAGATAAGAAGAATCATATAGGTTCATTAAATTTTAAAAATATACTTAAGACAAAATTTTCGTTAGATCATAAGATAAAATTACCATTTTGCAAGGACGGCAAAGAATATTATCAGCCGTATGCATATGTTTATAATATCCGGTTGAATCTTGGTAATATTGATATTCATACAGAAAGGATAAGAATATCTCTGCATGAATTTACTGCGTCCCCACAAAACTAGATTACATTTAAACAGATTACTGTCAATGCTATATGATTTTCGGTTGGTGCAAAAAAAGCTTGAAAGTGAATATGCATCCTAGCGAGGTACGAGCCCAGCTGCGAACACGAGACCCCCCTGCCGAAGGCTGTGGGTGAATCCGCGTCGCGAACATCCCCGGATTTAACGGAGTGGAATGTAAACTCGAAAGGGAAGGGTTATAGGGGACCGACGGATCCCCTATTGAGCGAAGCTCAGATCAATAAGGACTAATAAAGCTGAAATTTTCACCAAGTGCCTAGATATACCAAGTGCATCGGACAATTTATATTAGGGAATATCTTTTCGGTTTTCTTATTGGGCACACTTATATACTTTTGTTGGCTGTTTTATCCCCAAAAAATCAGTGAAACGATCCAAAATGGCGTTGAGAAACAAGCGGAAACTACGGGAGAAGTCACATCAACACTGGTATACCCAATTGTCGTAGCCATACGGGGTCGTCAAAGTAATCACTCCTCGCATTTTTTCAACGATGTGTTTTTCTATATCTCGTTTGGGTTTTTTTCTCTTTTGGTATGCGAACATTATTATTTTTATATTCGCCTTTATATATTACATGATAACTATCAATTGCCTCATATGCAAATTTACCGGCGTCTACAGTATCACCATCATCAGGGAAAAATGATATCTGTTCTCTCATAGTATTATATATATTGTCGATCCCGCAACATCCCAAAAATTTATTGAAATTATAAATATGGCATGGCATACAATTTTTCTTTTTAGACTCTATACGACATTCCCGCAAGGCCGTACATGAACAATAAGTCCTTAAAAATCCCGATCTTAAGATTTTTTTGAAGACATCTCTATTCTGATTATAAATATCTAAAACCTTTTGATTTGAAATATTGTTCACAAAGAAATCGGCATTAAATTTATAGTAAATTGGACATAATTTTGACTTTGAGATGAAATTTCTTAATTTAACATTCACCCGATATAAATGTATCTTATCTTTTTCATCGGCGTATTCCAGAATTGAATGGAACACATCATTATAAGCGAACAAATTATTTAATTTATATTTCTTCAATTTCTGTAACAACCTATATTTTCCAAATTGGATCGAGTTCGTCTTCATATGTATATGTTTTTGTTCCAATTAAATATATAAATGCTTAGGCAATGATATTTTCAATATTTTGAATCAGTAATTATTATAAATTTATTTGTTCTGCTGAAACCAACAATCAGATTTATAACATCTCTCGCGTCTTTATTCCCCATTTGATAATCCTCTTTGTGAAACACATTTGCTATAATATTTATTTGCAATTTTATCTTATGTTCCAAATCATCATCGCCTGCTTCAACTAAATATTTCGGCGAGCGGAGCAATGATTTGCGGCCATTTCAATAATCCTTGCAACCTCTTCTGGATGCGATTCATATACGGAATGACTGGCACCCTTGATTTCGATTGTGTAACTATGTGCGCGCTTATAATACCATCTCTCAAGATTGGGATTTATTATTTTGTCTGCCCCGGCAACAACTGCGAAACTTGGTTTTATTTTCCAGCTGGCTACAGTTATCGGTGTTGTGAAGACCTGACTCGCTGTTAGGATTTGAGATTTCGATTCAAATTCTGCTTGTGAGGATGGTAAATCGGGAGCAAAATATTTGTCAAAGTCAGGTGGATTGATAAATAAGAAACCATCAGCGGTCTTTTTCATAGCTCCTTTTTGCTTTTGTATGACACTGGGCATAAGTTTCCCGAGGGCGCCCTCGCTCTCCCCAACATCTGGAGCATGAGCAGCAATATAGACAAGACCAACGACTTTTGGATGAATACCAGCTTCTGTAATCACTGAACCACCGTAACTATGCCCCACAAGAATACATGGCCCTTTTTGAAGATCAAGAACTCGTCGCGTCGCCATAACATCATCTTTGAAAGATGTAAGTGGCTCCTGCACCATTGTCACATTATAGCCATTTTTCGTGAGAATTTCGTAAACTGATTTCCAACCAGAAGCATCCACCCAGGCCCCATGTACCAAAACAATTGAATTTACGCGACATGTTTTATCATTTTTATTAAATTTGAAGTTTTCGTACGTCGGAATATACCCAATTTTTAACATAATGACCGCTATTACAACAAAAAGAGCGAAAATAATAAATATAATATTGTTTGATTCCATTTATATTTTAAATATATTATATTTTTAAATTGAAATAAAATAAATATGAGATATGTTCGTTAAGTGTTGAACAATATCTTAAATATCAATATGGAAACTGGAACGATTCATATGTTGTTTTTACTGGTCGAGACATCGCTTCGTCTCGACCCGCATCAATCAATTAGGTATTTTCCACCAAAAGTTGCGACGCCGTCTTCTTATTTCGGGTATGAGCTTTTTTATATGGTAAACACTCATGGCGGTTCTACCGGTAATTCCATCGTTCCCTGGAGTTTTGTCCATTGGAATATCGGTTATATTTTTTTGCATTTGTTTTTGTGATCCATGTATGATGATTGCTATCTTGTTTCTGTTTGAATCGTTTTTCGTTTTGAGCACTCTGGTCGGGCCACAGTAGATAAGGGTTTCCGCTTTGCACGTGAACCATGTTGTTTTATTATAATCTGTAGTAGCTCTACCGGCGAGTTTCATTGCTGATACTGGGACATCAAATCGTGCTTCCTCTTGGAGTTCTCGTACGGCAGCCAATTGTGGGTGATCAACTTCCGCTACTCCAACGTTCCCTGTGAGAAATAGTTGAGTATCGCCTCCTCTACCATCTGATGTAGGACCATAGGTGACTAGCAAAACATAATTATCTGAAGGTAGATTCTTAACAATACTTTCAGCACCTTTGGGCAAATATGCTGACATTAGGATCCATGTTACTCCATCATGCATGCTTTTAGATGCAAAATTCCGCTGGAAGATTGGTGAACGCATCCTATATTCCAATGGTTTTCCGATGACTGATCTCAACTTGCATTTTGAACCGACGACGTCGCACCATCGCTTGGCTGCAATCGCAATCATTGAATAAAAAAATATTATTAAGAGAGCTCCGGAAAAACTTTATTTTTCAATTTTTGATAGATTGTGAATTTGATCCAAACACTATCGAGTATTGTTATGCAATATCTTTTAATGCTAAGAACTCTTCGAAATGACTGAACGCAACAGGTTCTTTTGCACTGGAAGCCAACGATTGGGATCCACGAATGACATGTATAATATCGCGCCCACTTAGAGGTTTCTTTGCGAGGAGACTAATTACATCTTTCGGTAGAGTAATACGTGCAGCACTTAACATATTAGTCCAAACGGCATGTAGTGCGGCTTCATCAAGTTTATTGTATTTTACCATTAGGCTGATGCGACTTTTGAATGCTTCATCGAGTCGATCTGCGTGGTTTGTTGTTAGGAACATAACACCATGATGACGTTCGAGTAACCGTAAAAAGATTCCGACCATCGCATTGCGAACGATATCGTGCGTTGTGCGGGCCTCAAGGAAAATATCAACTTCATCAATAAGTATTACTGCGTCCCAACTTTGTGCAATTTCTAAGATGTTGGATAATGTCTTTTCGAGAATTTTGGGAGTAACACCAAGTTCGCCTACTGTGACACTATAGAGGGGTCGTTGTAAGTATTCAGAAATTGCTTCACTTGTTAGGGTCTTGCCTGTTCCAGGAGGTCCATAAAGTAGGAAGATGCTGCCGCCAGATTTACCGCTAATGATATCTTTGAAACTGGCTTTTGAACTGGTAACAAGAGCATGTATGGCCCGTTTAATTCGTGGTTCTAAAACTAACAAATCGAAGGCATTGGAGTCAAATTTGATCTCGGATATGCGATCGAGATATATTTCTCCCCATTCTTTGGCTCTGAAACTGAAGCCGGGTACAAAAGGCCAAGTTTTATATAATAGTTCAGTAGGAATCGTTTTGTGAGGGAATCGTGTGGTATGATGATGGTGGGCGGCGTAATTTGGATTCATACGTTTAGATGCTGCACTATCAACCATGATTCGGCCGGTCGCGTTGAAATAATTAACGCCACCATATGGGTTCACCCTAAACATTTCCCCTTGGTTAGCAAGATGATGCATACCTAAAGCGTATTTTTCGAATATTTTTCCGCGAGAGGTTAAAAATGCGTGATCGGTATCTTCCATTAATCGAATTGGAAGATCTTTAATATCCATCATACCTTTGAATTCGTACACTAAAAAGGAATGTACGAACTGGACTAAATGATCGCCTGCTGAAAGAATGAATGGTCCGGTCAAAGTAAAATATCCATGGCCAGTTTCATATGCATCAGGAACTAATTGTGCGGTAGAGACAGTTGATCCGATCAGTTCACCGTGAATTTTTCCGATAAAACGTGAGCCTTTCTTAAAAAGTTTCGGCAAATGATCAAAGCTAATTTTACCAGTATCGCTCATTTTTTTGAATTGAGTCAATTTATCTTTGTATGTTTTAGCCAAGAAGGAAGCAAGTGGAGTTAGCGACTCGTTTCCATTTTCTGCAGCGCTTTTAATGAGATGGAAGAACGAGTATATCGTGTCGGCGGTGCGAGTAATATCGATATTCTCGTTATAAAACTCTTCGTCATTTGTGATCTCTAATAGCGAACTGGTTAAGGTGGGGTCACGTGAGCTGTTGAAGACAAGAGTTATGTCCTTCCGTAACTTGCCCTTGGTCTTAACATCATTCGAAATCACTGTAAAATTGCTCATCCTGGTCGATACTTATGGATTATTAACGTCTCGTAAACATTTTAAATTCAAATTTTGTTGGTGTGCGCTATACAATTGGTACCCATTTTTTGATTTTTCCATTCTTGGTATCGTATTGTTTTATTATCCACATATTTCCGTCGTTGCCTTTTCTTTTTGTACCGGGAGTGAATTGTGTAGCGCTTTCGCTTGGACCCTTCCTTATTTTTTTCGTTGTGGGTTTTCGAGTTTGAGAATCTTTTCTGGGGCCGGCGGTTTTGCTGGTGGAGATTATTTTATTGTAATCACTTTTTTTTCTGATGGTTTTCTTCTCTTCAATGTAAGTAGAAAATGGAGCAACTCTTAAACAAATATTTTTTATATCTGGCCATAGTTCATATTCGTAATCATCGAATTCTCCTGCATCTATGATAGTTGCTGCTTCATTAACATTTTCAAGGTAGGTATCGGGGGCGGCATCGAATAATCCTATCACATAAGGAATAGCAGCCTTCTCAATTGTGAAATTTCTTATTTTCCCATAATCTTCTTTGATACTTTTTTCCGCTTTGGCTGTAGATACTATCGTCAAAGATAGAATATCATCTATCCACTCAATTTTGTCTATTAGCCAATCAAACAATATGTAATGTAGGTTATCTCGGGAATCATTTGCTAATCTTTTCTTGATTTCATTTTGTACTGGAGCCGGTAAAACAGATATGTGAACCCTATAGCCTGTATTTGGCGGTATCGAAATAAAAAATATTGGATCTAATTCAAGAGAGATGATTATCATATATATATGTTGGATATATTTTTAATTAAGATCCAAAAAATTGACGCAAATATGGCCTGATCAATTATTCCATTAATAATTTAATTATATAAAATGACAAAGAATACTAAATCTGCTCACGTGTGGCTCAACTATTTCAAACAAGGTGATGATATGCATCGTTGTATCGAAAAAGATGCTAATGGTAAAATTAACGCGAAGGCGACTATTCAAAACCATATTGCTCTTATGGAATCTGTCGTTGAGCACCTTAAAGAGCTCAATGCGATGATCCCGCCAGATAATGATATTGACATAGATGCAGACACTCATATGATAATGATTCGAGGAGATAAGAATCTTATTGATAGAATTGTGAATAAAAACTTAGCCCAAATAGATGATTTTGAAGATGATGTTGAAGCGGATGATTTAGAAGATAAAGCTGATGAAGATTCAAAAGACGATGAAACAAATGATGTTACGATATAAATACATTTATGATGAGATACGTCTAATCATGATACCGCGCCGCTCCAATGAAACAATACATTCGGTGTCTAAATGTTGGTGCTTAGCAATTTCTAATAAAGCCAGTTTGTGCAAATTTTCGAAACATTTGCATTTGTACAAAACATACGAGAACGAATGCAAAGAAAGATAATTCAAATTCGGATATCGGTCGAATGAATTATCGTGTATAGTCGTGTTTAGTGTTTTTATTGTTAGACTCTGTATGTTCTCATTTGCGATTAAATCTCTTGGTGAGAAAGAAGAATGATTACTCTCGCTTAGAATCTCAACTGAAGTTAGTGAAATGCATGGAGACAAGTTTATTTTTGTCTCATTGAATGTACCTATGCGTAATATTATTTTTTTTAGAATTGTCAATGCGCCTAATTCTCGATAATCTATTTTGGTAGGGGTTTCCAGATACATATCCAGATAGGTTAACTTCCTTAGATTATTAAAATTTATTATTATGTTGACTGTCTCCATATCTAATTTTAAGTAGGTCAAATTGTCAAATGAAGCACAAGTAAAACTATAATAATGTGTTCGCCCGATTACGTGTAATGTTTGTATTGATCGGGGACCAATAACTTCGATTTGAGTGTTGATGTCATGTATTTCTAAATGTGTTAGATTTGTTAGGTGAGCGGTGTATTCTTCATAATTTTTTTGAGGATGATGAAGAATTAATTTTCGTAGATGACCCATCTTTTTTACAGCAGGTAAACCACATATGATTAGGTCATTCATATTTAGCTCTAGTTCCGTTAAGGTTCGGCATTTAATAATTTCGTCTCCGATGGCGTGCTTGGCAGAACCGGATATGTTCAGATATGTTAGTCTAAGTGTAGCCAGGACGCTTGGGGTTATTGCACTGTTATATCCAAGAGATAGGGAATGCAGAGGGAGTGATTCAATATCGAGATCTTTGACACTCATATTTCCATTTAGATTCAATCGTCTCAGAGAAGTTAATTTCCGTAATGGAATGCCTTCGAGAGTAGTATTGTGATGGAGTTCTAGATCTGTCAATTGTGTCAATTCGTCTAAGGTTAATGTCTTTGTATCAGGGGATATGGATAGGGAGAATGAAGTTAGCCTTGTCATTATTTCTAATTGGATTTCGTTAAGAGAATTATCTGGAATGTTCAATGAAGTTATATTTGCTAGTACAAAGGAATTTTGAGAGGTGATTATGTGATGGCTGGTTTTTTCGATAAGCAATTTTGCTTTTGGGAATTGGATGGGTACTTGCGAGTAGTCCGTGTATGATGTTAGATGTATGAGGGGTGATGCTTCTTGACAGATTTTCCCTTTTTGCGAGAAAGATCTGTGTGTGCGTCTTAATGTGACGAGATCTAGTATTGTGTAGAAGTCGCAAATCGCAAGAGGTGGTATTGTAAAAAGGGGGGCACTTTTTGTATCGTCTGGTGGCACGGGACGCAATTTTTTGAACATTAGATAATCGCCGAGAGTGGGGGTCTAAAAGAACTAATGGAGTTCATAATATGAAGAGTATTCAATTTTTTGTTTTGGCTGAAGATAATGTTCTCTTTTTAAGAAACACTCTGTTGCCCGGATGGTTAATAGACTATTCGCTATCTAATAAAAAATTGATATATATAATTCGGGGTGTTTTTACTTTTATTTAAAATTGTTTGAATGGAAACAGAAATTGATGATAATTTTTTTTTAGCATGTGAAAAGGGTATTGTTTCTTATGCACAGGAAATATATATGAGATGCCGGCCTAATATTAATTCGGGAGAGGATTTCGTTTTCCGCCATGCCTGTCGTGATGGGAACTTGGAAATGGCAAAATGGCTATTAAGTATTCCAAATAGTGATGTGAATATTAATGCAAGAAATGATAACGCTTTCCGCTCCGCTTGTCGTTATGGGCACTTGGAAATTGGTAAATGGTTATTAAGTTTGCCCAATAATAATATCGATATTAATGCGGAAAATAGTAAAGCTTTCGATGTTGCTTGTCGTAATGGTCACGTCGAAATTGCGAAATGGTTATTAAGCATGTCAACTAATAATATAATTTCAATTGATATGGATTGGTTGTTCATGTGTTGTTGTTTGAGAGGCCATTTAGAAACAGCAAAATGGTTATTGAGCGCATCCGATAATAATAAATGGAATATAAATATAAATGCGCGCGACGATGACGTATTTGCTACTAGTTGTTGGGCTGGCCAATTCGAAATAGTAGAATGGTTATTAAGTTTACACAATAATAATATTGATATTAATCGTCTGCGAGGTTACTCTCATTATCCCGGTTTTCCTGATGGATATATTAAAATAATTAAGTTGCTGGTGGGGGTTTATAAAATATCCAATGAACCTATCAATAAAATTTTTCAGGGTTATCGGTCAATAGTAACTGTTAATGAGGAATTAGTTAAATATTTATTTGATAATTGTTATTATCCAACGAATGATAATATGATTTACGGTTATGTAGAATATAAAAGAAAAGAAGTTGCTGCCTTGGATAAAATCGTGGGAGGTAGCTATCTGTTATCTGATCTATGGAAGATAGTTTATAGTTATTAAGAATTGCGCAATCAAAAAATTGAAAAATTGTTGGAATATAACTCATTGAGTACGATATATTATTACAAATTATATAATACCAATGTCTTCAAAATGTGATATTGATCCAATTGAAGGATCACAGATTAAAGTTGGACAATATGTAATCATCAGATTGCAACCATGCAGAATTGTAAAAGTAAATCATGTAAAGAATGGGAAACATGGAGGAGCTAAATTCAAAATATCAGGATTTAATATGTTGACGAGTAAAAATATTGATTACACTGGTCCTGGTGACGAGAGAGTTTTACAATTTAAGCCAATAAAAACAAAATTGACATTATTAAATCACAGTAAAAATGTATTCGAGTGTGTGGATGATCAAAAAGTAGTTACGTCTATTTCTGTTAAACCAACCGAAAAATATGAAGAATTTATAGAAAATTATGATGCTGATAAGGAATATGCAATTAATATTTTGACGGTTCCGATCTTGATTGAGGAAGATGATTACAATGATATTCATTTGTTGGAAAGTTATAAAGAGATCGAATAAATATCATTGTCTATCGCATTCGTGTCCCTTCGGTTTGAATTGTCACCGTGATGTCATGACTAAGGACGCTCGATAGATATCATTATTACGATATTTTAGTGGAATACCCTTTGCTGCTAAATATCCATTGATATTGCTACTATATTTTTTAATCCGGTTTTCAATAGCAATCGTTGCATCAGTGTTATGGAAAGATAATCCATATTTCATAATGATCAACCGCAACAAAATATCGCCATTGACTTGTCGCTGTTTGAGGTGTAATTACCGGTTGTATGAACAGCACTAATAATGTAATAAAACATACGTTTGCCATCTACACTAATTTCAATTAAAAAATTATTTATTAACTTCTGTCCTTCAGAGCATAAACTTCTTTTTCGTATATTACATCTAATAAAAATTTAATTAAACAAAAGATATAAAAAATCCGTGTCCTGTCCCTCTCATAGTCAAAGTTGAATTTGGCCTTGGATTATGCATACTAATAATATCATTTTCGTCAAGTTCTAAATTATATGTAACGGAAAAAGATGTTACTTTCGGTCCGACAGCTTCTGCATTAAACACTTCCACACCACCCCGCATAACACTAATTGCGATTCTGGGATTTGGTCCGAAAACTTCTAGAGGAGATGTATATCGTAAATTATAAAAATGAAAATTAACAAGTGTTGATACCAATCTAAACTGTGTAAATTGAACAGAAGTCGAATTCGGGTAGTCAATTAATCGCACATAAGGTGAATGGTTATAATTAAATGGAAAAAATCGTTCTGAATGTATATAACGATCCTCAGGGACGTCACGGGTTCCTAAAAAAAAACCACATGTTGGCGGATTTACGCCCCCCCCCAAAAAAAGTGTTTCGGGCGAATAGATATATCTATCAATTGTATCAATAGCTTCTGTACAACAATCGCATCCATTGGTATCGAATGAATTCATTATTTCTGAAGCCGGAATACCACCACATTGTTCACAACGAGAACGTAACATATTTTTATTATAATTATAACAGATAATATATTAATCCTGGAGTGGTATGGATATGGGATTGAATATTCAATGTTGAGCGAACGGTAATCGGTTATATGTTAATGATTTGATTTTTTTATTTATATATCATATCATCATTACATTTATTTTTTCAATATTTTTACAATCAGAAAATAAAAATATCATATATCGCGCCTTATTAGATGAAATTTCAGCCAACGAATCGATTAAAGTTTATCAATAGTGTATGAATCCAAGTATCGACACCTCTTCGTAAGGATCTTTTTCTAAGAGTAAATATAGGTCCATCATTAAAGGCATATATGATATCGCCCATGATTATAGGAATTCGCGGATTCATTGACCAAAATATAAGAATCGATATAATCAAATGAATCTTCTCTGGAGCAATGAGATCTTCTATCTACAAAGAGTCTTACCATCATTTCGGAATACGTCGAGAAGTAATATAATAATTACAACAAATATTTTCGATGCTGAAATGACGAGGAGTTTGGATTATCTATTGACCCATCGCCAAAATGTTTATGCTTAACGATGTATTAGACGGCAGATTACTTTAAATATTGTATCCCAGTCCCGATAAAAGTATTTGGTCAGCTGTAGTCATGATATTAGATCCCATAACAAATCATTGATATCAGTAAAAAATTAATTGCATTTTGGATTGTTTGCAACAACTGTACTGATTGTGTAATATACCAACAATTGATGTTCAGAAACTCTGTCAGGAATATTTATTAGAACGTATAAACCTTCTTGAGATAAATCTTAAGAAAATTCTGGAACTTGGGAAGATTTAAATTTAAAAATGATTTGATATATTTTTTTCCAGCAGCTCATTCGGTGATGGATTTTATTATAAGGTGATTGGGATCTATTTTTGTTTCATAGTGGTGGAAACCATATTATTTTTTCCGCTCCTTCTAGACACTTCAGACCACTCTTTGTTATATTTTTGCAATACACTAAATAAATTGTATGGACTCCTTTTAGATATTCCAAACCCGCATCGGTTATTAGATGGCAATATGACAAATCAATTGTATGTGCACCTTTTAAATATTCTAGGCCTCTGTCCGTTATATTTTGGCTCCAAGTCAAATGAATTGAGTGAACGCCTTGTAAATATTGCAAGCCGCGATCGGTTATTTGATTGCAGCTCTCTAAAAAAATTTCCTGGATGCCTTTTAAATATTCTAAGCCCCGATCTGTTACATTTCTGCATCTAGTCAAATTGATTGTATGAGCTCCTTTCAAATATTGCAACCCCTCATCTGTTATTAGATCGCAGTCGGTGAGATTAACTGAGTGAATTCCTTCTAAATATTTTAAACCGCTATCGGTTATTAGATAGCAATACTTCAAAGAAATTTTCTTGATGCCCTTTAAATATTCTATGCCTTTATTTGTTATATGTTTGCAGCCACCTAAATTAATTTTATGAACTCTTTTTAAATATTCCAAGCCCGTGTCAGTTATTAGACCGCAGCCTTCTAAATTAATATCCTGGACACCCTTTAGATATTCCAAACCCTTAGAGGTTATTTTATCACAAAATGACAAATCAATTGTATGGATGCCTTCCAAATATTGTAAACCATGATCTGTTATTTTATCGCAACAACTCAAGTATATCGTATGCACACCTTTTAGATATTCCAAACCAGGATCCGTTATTTTCTTGCATCCGCTTAAGTTAATCGTGTGAATACCTTTTAGATGTTTTAGGCCGCGATTTGTTATTTTGCCGCATCCTGTTAAATTTAGGATTCGTATCCCTTTCAAATAGGGTATGTCTGCATCAAATAGGGAGCCCACTGGGTCTACTAATCCGAATTCTTTGATGAATCTTTGGGTGATTGATCTATATTCCCATTCTGATTTGCACAATGGTATAAGCTCATAACTTCTCAAGTATGATAACACAATGGCAACGACCGGACCAATCATCAATGAACCGGAGTGATTAACTGATTATGGAGTCATTTAATGTATTTTTCAATTTTTCCCTTTATTTCCCTCAAGCGACACTCATAGAAAATAAATATAAAGACATCCCTAAAACTGCAATACCAAATGAATAAGTTAATACTTTACAAATCAGATTCCTTTTACGTTTATTATAATTCTCTCTTTTTTCTTGATTAGATAATATTTCATATGCTTCACAGATTTCCTTAAATTTTTCCAATGCAACAGGTTTTCCTGCATCTGGAAATCTATCGGGATGCCATTGTGTAGCTAAATTCTTAAAAGCAGTTTGGATATCAGCCAACGTTACATTTTCTCTAACATTCAATATCTCATAATAATCTTTAACCATGGTTCTAATTCATATCTAAATATCTAATTATTCAATAAAATATAAATTCAATTTTTATATTGGAAATACTATTGGTTTCAATTCGAGATTAAATACTTTGATTGCATTAGCTGTAGTCAATTTAATTATATCTTCTTCTGATCTACTTAATATTTTACCAATTTTTTGTGCCACGACGAACACATTAGCTGGAATATTACGTCTTTCTTTTCTATTCGGTGACAAAAATGGTGAATCGGTTTCAATCATCAATTTATCAAGCGGAATATCTTTAATTGCAACTAATAAATCCATATTTCGACGATCATCACATATCCAACCAGTTATACCAATATAAAAACCTCGTTTGATATATTCCTTTACTTCTGAACAGTTCCCGGTAAAACAATGAACTACAACATTAATATTTTTAAGAGAATCCGTATATTTATCTAGTACCTCCAGAAATTTTTTATGTGCACTTCTTTCATGTAGGAACAGTGGTAATTTATATTTCAATGCTAGTTTAATCTGACGATCAAAACAATTTATTTGATTTTCTTGTGCGGAAAAATTTCTGTCAAAGTCTAAACCACATTCACCAACTGCTTTGATCACATTCATTTCTATTAATTTAATTAATTCGGTTTCGACAGTCGAATCATATTCATTTGCATTGTGTGGATGGATCCCCGCAGTACAAAATATATTATAATTTTCTTTGTATTTCTCGCATAGTTTCAGTCCAAATTGCGATCCCTCAATAGTTGTTCCCGTTATAATTATAGCTTGTAAATTCTGTTTGAACGATTTGTACATTACACTATCAAGATCTTTTTCAAAGGATTTATGAGTTAAATTTGCTCCAATATCAACCATTTAGCTTTTTCTGTAAATAATTAAAGGTTATAACGAGTTAATTCTTTAATGTTCAAATTTAATTCTTTCCTATTATTATAATGAGTAGAAGATATTGGTCTAGAAATGTAACAAAAAATAGCAATGCTATGGATTTAGAATCAGGGGTCTTCACTTGGCGTAATCCCTTAAAAATTGCCAAATCATTGAAAAAATCTGCAGAATCAAGTCGAAGATTAAAATCGACACCATTTAGGTCAGCTATGTCAATGCTTAATTTTTATATCAATCGCGCTGGGAAAAATTTAAGTAAAGGGCAATTAAAAATACTGAATGAAGCTAAGATAAGTTTAAGAAAATTATATCATATATGATGAATAAAATTGAATTGATAAGTGATTGTAGACCACTATTTTCTTCTGGCCCTCCTACTATTCTCGCGATGAAAGGCATTATTTGGTTGCTTTTTATTGTTTCCGCCGCTGCTTATCGTATTAAATCGAATCCCTTCTGTCAAAATGGAACGGTAATTGCTGGAGCAAATATTATAACCAGCGGATTCAACGCGAAAACTGGGGAAATACTCGGACTCCCTATCTGGGTCTTCAACAAAACTCAGACTAAATTCTGGAGCCCTACCGCTGATCCGCAATGCATCTATCTAGTTCCAGATCTGATGCCCCTAATTCCCCTCCAAGAAAGCGAAGAGGGAGTCGTTCAATCCATCTCGGCCTCTTATCTCGAATACCTAGAAATATACGCTTCATACTATAAATTTATCGTTGGAATCGACGCCGGTGCCTTTGCCGCTGCATTCGCTTACTCAAAAGAGCTAATGGATATTCATTATCATCTGAATATGAATCTCCAAGTCAAGGGTTCATCATACCATTGGTGGCACATTTATAAGTTGACCTCTTATCCCGCTTTTATGCTCGATCTCGATGGTCTTTTCGCCAAAGCAATAGATTGGCTCCCTACAAAAATCAACAGTACAGAATCACTAAATAAATATACCGAAGTTGTTCGCGCTTGGGGAACTCATAACCCCTCATCGATCGACTTTGGGGCTTCCATCCGCATCCACGACTTTCTAGATCAATCCCTTGTTAAGGATTTTACGCTCGAAGTCGTGATCCAACAAATGGGATTGCTTTTCTATCTCGAGACGTTCGACATTTTCGCCGGCGGATTTATTAATCGGGACGAGATAATCGCTAAATTAAACGTCACCTTTGTCCACGCGGTTAATCGAACGACCTTTTTCTCCGGCGGCGCTTCCATCTTGCAAACTAATGAAACCCTAAAGCAGTGGTTATCATCCGTTCCTTACTATCCGGCCCCACAAAGTATGGTCCTAAGGGAAATTACCGATTTTATCCAAGATAAAGAAAAAAGCCAGACGTGGAGTAAATTCGTCAGTGATTATCTAAAAAATTCGTCTTCCAATGCCCACGAACACATTCTCGATGCAGCTTATTATCTCGGCCATGGAGTTAATTCTGCTCCCTCTGAATTATCAACGGGAGGTCTCCCATGGTTCGATTATCATTTCTCAGACGCGAACATCTGGGAAATCAACGGAGTCAAATTAACTATCCCGGACGAAATCTATATTATCCCTAGAACCCAATCGATATGGTCTAATCTGACAATAGTCATCCAAAACGGAAGCGACTACCAATCGATAATATCGAACTATTACTCTGACTCGGGAATTTTCAGCGGATCAACGAGTCAGCTAGTTAATTTCTTCGAACGATTCTATTTGGAGAAACGAAATCTATCTTTGTCGGATTTATCAATTAGTTTTGGGAAAGCGGTGTTTCCGCTATTTCCGCAACCAAAGTTATCGGATTTGGTGGTTTATGCGATAGATAAATTATATAAGTGCGTGAACTGCTATCAGACTTGGAAAGAATTTTTTGAGACTTTAGGGACGGGAGTAATTGATTCAGCAGAAATTGGCGGTAGGATGCAACTGGAGTCATGGTCTTCATTTGTGTCATTGGGGAATCGAACTGTGGAATATTTGTGGGAGCAATCCGGATGGAGCTTTTTTGGAATCATCGGCGATGGGGAGGGGCATATATCATTTGATTCTAAAATCGATTCGTCGTATATTTCGTCTACACGAAGGGAATTCTCTTATCGAGGAGGAACAATAGAATCGCAATCTGGCAATCCCAACGAATGGCATAAATGGGCCTATTCAATTCCCCAAAATATGATCCCTATAGCGTTCACCACAGTTGACATCGACGAAATTCTGAAAATTTACGGTCATGCGGAGCTCTCGAAAGTTGCCACGATTATGCTTCAGCGCTATCTAAACGAATCAGCAACTAGCATTAGGGATATGGAATTGAAATATAAATCGGATAAAAAATCACTCCAAACCAGAGAGGATATCAAGGGGACAATCGAAGCCTTGGCCAAAGCGGCTAGATTTACTGGAGCTCGCATTGGGATCGGCTGGAATGTCATAAGTTCCGATATGGGCCTTCCGATCTTCAAATCTAATTACTCAGAAAAAATATACCAGAATACAACGTTGTTAAATAATATCCCTTATAACACCAGTTACGGGTTTTATAAAGATATTCTAAATAAACTAATTCCGCTGGCAACTGATTATGCGACAATAGGATTCTACTCCAGCACTGAATCGTTGGTTAATATATTCGATAAATATTTCGCGGAAGATACATCGATGTCTATTCAGCAAGAGCGCAGAGTGTTATATAAATTGCTGTTAAATGTTAGTGATTCAAAATTGGATGAACATTTCCAAGCCGCATTAGACGTATTGCCAATCGATTACGATGCGGAGTTATATGGTCTGATTATTAAATATTGGGGGACCAATGTGATTGTTGCTGCCGATGTTGGCGGGGCGGCAGAACAAATCATACGGATCAGAAATTGCGTTTGGAATCTCGCGATAGATCTCTCCTTAGAGTTCCATATCGATTTACTCGCGACCATTTATCCCGCTGATTATTCGATAAAGAGTCTTAATACTTTTTACCTTGATCATCGTCAGGCGTTTACGAGTATAATGATCGGCGGAGATCCGACCATGGCAGATCCATCGCAGTGGAAGAACCGAACCGCTACCCTCGATGTGTACCCTGCGCTCATTTCAGTGAACTATACGTCTTATCTTACATATATTTCTAATAATATCAAGCGCGCGAATCTAGAGCGTGCAATTCGTGAAGCAGTCAACACAAAAATGAACCAACGACAAAACGAAGCGGAGAGCGCCGACATCAAATTCAAGAAAGCGCAATTCGTTTACGGCTTCGGCTCGGGCGATTCCTGGTGGGATTTTTACGGTTGGCGAATTCCGGATTTTTGGTTAGGATCACAGATAAATTGGAATATGTCCGTTAACTCCGTCGAGCGAACCAACAGTTATTTCGGAAATAGTACTGAATCATCATCATGGTGGCAACCGATGGGCTATTGTGAAAGAAACACTAATGGCATGCTTCGCGCTCGATCTGTATATACTAACAGACCAGAAATAGGTAAGCAATATCACCCAATCTCTTCAAAAGATGGTCCATACATAACTTCTGGATGTAGTACGGCAACACAGGTCTGGGACTGCAATAATCCAATGGTCTGCCCAACCTACGATTCGCCCGCTACGCTACGCATTGATTGTTGCCTCTTCTGCGTTCCAAAAATAGTCCCTGTCTGTAATTATCGATTTTGTGGATTTTCGTTAAAGGCATGCGATTGCCCTAAATTTTAAAATGCGTGCCTTTATTCTTGGGTTTCAGTAGTATTTCCCTGTATGCTTCAATAATATGTTTTAGTGTATCAACATCATTCTTAATCTTCATCTCCTTCTCTAAAAACCCTTTCGTATCTGATAACCATTCTGACTTGTTCGATATGTTGATCCCATAATTATTTAGAATAGATTTTAGTCTCCCACGATCACTAATACCATTCAATCTAGGTTTGGGAACTTTACCAGCGACGGATTTATTGTGTTCGATGAACAATATCTTATTCGCATTGTAAAAGAAGTCGTAAACATCACTCCTTAAATCGTGGAATTTACTTGAATGTTCGCATAATCTTTTCAAATCCCCGTCATCGGGTGGGTCGCTGATTAAGGGTGTATGTAACTCAAATATTCTTGCCAATGAATCATCACTATTATTACTCTTGCATGCCTTTTGGATAGCTAAACATACCTGTTTAAGTAGCTTGTTAACTGCAGTTGTTGACTGACCACTATCAGCGATCGACTTTAATTTACTAAAATATTTTATGAGTGTATCCAAACAATTCGCCGCTTCTATCTTCTCAATATCAATATTATAAACTTTCAATGACTCGATATCATAAATAGGACTTGGAACGGTTTCACTACATTCATCTTTTCTTCTTAACTTGTTATATATTTTTTGCAATTTTGCGAGATCTTTTTTTATCTTGTCTTTGGCATCTTTAAATTGTTTGATATCCATTGATTCAACATTTGAGCAATATATATTAGGCACCTGTACTGAAAATAAATTGTTGGTTTTCTGTATATCTTGGGAGTCAAGCGATACACCATATTGACCGAACAATTTATTATATTTATCTGTTGGTGAATTATGCTTTATTATAGCAATGCATAGATCAATGATATCCAATAATCGTTCAGCGTTAAATTTTATACCATTGATATCACACATCGCGATATCAATAATATTTTCGGTTAATGGAATTGCAATGTTAAATGACTTGCATAATGTGATTTCAGTTTCTAATAGATGATTCATGGAATAATAATGATCGTATTAATTCTTTTAATTTTTTAGCAAATATTTAATCAATTTTTTTGCCGAAAATTGGAGGGAACATGTGGCTAGTATTATATGAATCAGCTGTATGGCCACACAGTTATTACAATTGGCGATAAGTCTGTTGATATATTTTATAAATTCAATTAAATATAAATTTTATGAATCAACATTATAATGCATGATGAACTATTATTAGATTCTCCCATCTATAAAGATCGCGAAACTATCCAAAGCATATTTGATAAAATGGCAGACATATTGCTAAACCGAACTATTTTAAAAATAGGCTCTAAAGATTGTATATTGACGGAAATTGAATGCTATATTTTCAATGCAAATCATCCAGATTTATATACGCATCGAGACGATGATCAAAAAAAAGCGCTCCATTGGTATTTCCATAAAGCAGCAGGTAAAAGCTATAGAGGTGGTACTTATAAGGGGATGGATATAACTTTTGGATTTAAAGATCAAAAAACCCCCATATATGGAGGCGTTCTCATCCGCGCGATCAGGCTCGGCGAAGAGGAGGTGGCTGGACCAAGTAAAGTTGTCGACAAAATTCTCAGTATCTTCAAGAAAAAATCAATAAGTAGCCTGGTTAAATATCTTAAGACATTGGACATAAATAAATCAGCATTGAAGCTCGTCTTAACAGATGTCAATCGGAATCAGCCAATCTATCAATCTCCAAGAGTTGGTTTATCATTTAAATATCCAAAATATGCGGTTAAGAATTACCGATATCTGACTAATATCGATAGTGTTGAGAAATATAAGCCATCCGTGATTGTAGAACTATATTTGAAGGGTATGGCGATTAAAAATATCGCTACGGTTACTAAAACTAATGAGGCTCTCGTTTTAAAATATATAGACCTTTACAAAGCTGGACAAAAATTAGATAATATTGATGGCTTGAAACCTTCTAATAAAAATATAGTACTGCTAAGTGGATACATGTCAAAACAAAGAGAGCATTGAAAAAATTGAAAATCATTACGTCTTGGAGAGCTCTTATAATTTTCAATTGGGGTAGTATTTGTCGTTCAAAATGGCTAGTCCTGCTGTTGCCGCCAAAAGTGAACACAAGCACAAATTTGGTCATCGTCTACACGAAATTGCGACCTATGCGCGATTCAGATCTATCCGACCCGATGCAACGTTTGATGAAGCCATGACTGCCCGGACAACGTTAACGGATGCAGGAGTTGCTGGGGAAAAGACTGAAACCAGAATTGCGAGCAAAATTCGAAATGCGATGTCTGGGCTCGATAACCCGGTCATTTTGGTGATCGGCTCTGATGATTCCTCCGCTGAAGGGATGGGCTACGTCAGCAGATTTTTCCCAGATGCGCGGACAGCGTATATCTACGACGATAAAAAAGCCAGATTGCCGTCCAAGGAGCACATCTGGCATGATACCTTGTCCTGGTTTGCCAGTTCTCGTGATGTGATCGCGGCAGTTATCTTCAGTCCCTCTGCGTTCAAAACAATGACAAATATTGGTCTGTTGTTTGCCCGCATCGAAAAGCGCCTGGTACCGAACGGTGTATTCATCTGCCCGATGCTGCTCTTCCGAGGGCATTGGACCCGAACAGATGAGGCTGAACCAACGATCGACTTCCTGAATCAGGTTACCATCCCAAAAGATTTTACCACAGAAAAAGAAGACGAAGTGGTTGCCATTGTTGCGAAAAATATCTTCAATACGCTTGAGATAAACTTTACTAAAACGGAGATCGTGGCAAATGACTTCTATCCGTTCTTCAGGAGCCCCGACGGTGATATTTTTTCGCTGCAATATTTTGTCTCGCAAAAAGCCTAATTTATTTTGCAATAAGATTTGAAAGAAGATGGAGTAGATGATTTGAATAACGGATCATCATCTCGTTGAAATATTTTTGGTAAAAAGTCATGTATATTTTGCCGTTCTCTGCGATTTTTTTACACATGCTTTCATTTGATAGACACCAGTTCATCTTTTCTTCTATATCTGAGCCGTCTGGTGATATGGGCACAAAATGAACAAAGGGTTGAAGTCCTCGAGCGAAAAGATATGATTCAGAACTAAATGGATACGGATGAATTGGGCATGAATTGGATAATAATGCAGGAACAAAAGATGTAGAAAGATCGTTTCCTTCGATATTTAGAATATATTTGTACTGGTAGAGCTCATTTTGTGAAATTTTTTCTTTTGAGTATTTATTGATTTCGGCTGCTTCTGTGGGGGATATCTGTATTGTTTTTGTGAATCCGACATCAATGTTGTTGTGATTGATATTATAACATTTTGAAATAATTTGATATCTGCTTGAAGTATAATAATTATGCTTTCCGAATCCTGTTGTTGAACCTCTCCAAAATAATATATCTTTTTTTGAATTCCAATTGGTGTTATCTTTTCGGGCAACATCGTTTAAATTGGTATGTAAGCCTACTAGCGGGCATAATATAACATCCATCGAACGATATGGACGGCTATAGCTAATTAATGTATCACCCGTTGGACTATTCTTTTGACAATCGTTCATGTTCAGAATTCCTATGAGCTGTTTCTCATATTTTTTTAAATGAGAATTATAAGTGTAAAGAAAATTTAATACTTTCTGATTTCTGACAAGAGGATCTGCATAGGGCTTTAACTCGTTTGGTAAAGTTATTTTGTCATAAAATCTTCCAAACATGTATTTTATTTGATCGAGCATAACTGTTTTTAATATTTGGAACCATTTAGGAGAATCGTATATTATATACGGTAATTTTTCCTTTGTGAGCTTATCTGTTGCTATGGCCAAGGCGTATTTATTAATAGTTGCGTCATCTTCATTTTGGTTGGGGTCGATTATTTCATGTGCTCGTTTAACATATTCTTTGATGTCGTTCATTTTCTTTGTGCGATATAAATTGGTTGCGATTATTAATTTTTTTGGGAGAGAGAGAGCGTTTTGGGGTGGCAACCGTCTTTTGCATAGAACCTTATTATCTCAAATTGTGCTATCTGTTGATAAACACATATTCGGAAACCACCGCATAAGAATAATTTGAGCGGCAATGCATCGCTAACATCGCTCGAAAATCTTAGAAGGGGTCGAAAATTTTAGCAAGGGTGTTAAAATTTATGGGAGCACAAAGGCCGTACATATGATATCTTGGAAGGTTCTTAAGCGATAAAACAATGCAAGGGGTCACATATTGGGGTTATACGGAGAAACACTTATTCAGAAACCGCCACATAAGAGCCAAACATAAGTCGCTGCTGAAGCGGATGCTGCAGAATTGGTGATTTAATCATCTTTCTCAGCATATTCAATGTAGATATTCATCAGCTTCTCCATTTTGGTTTCAAATTTCTGGTGATCTACAGATCTAGGGACTTTGTGGTCCATGAAGGATTTCGTTGAAGCAATATATTCGGAACCATTGTATTTATCAAATACTATGTCATCCTGTGGTGCAATATAGCGGAATCTCTTCCATATTCTGGAATGGTATTTGCTCGGGACTTTTGAGGTTAGACGTTTAAATTCACAGCCAATGTATATTCGCCGCTGTTGGATTTTGTCTGCTTCATTTTGAAAAATCCTAACGTATTGATTTGGATGCTTCTTAAAAAAATTTCTATTGAGTTTATCCCATTTTGCCGCTGCTAATGGGCACGCTTGAATGTTTATTTTGGTTAGATAATAATTTAGCTTTTTGATGTTGAAACAGCTTGGGATCAACGGGATGCCATCAATCCAACAATCGATGTTGTCCGGATCTTCTAAGCTTATATATTTTTCATCGGGTCGTCCGGCTTTATTTTTCGCTGTTTGTAGTTTACTGATGATTATTTTGAATTCTTGGACGCATGCATCGTAGTTTAGTTTTTGATTGAATTTATCATTTTTCGGCATCTTTAGATGTAGTATATTCTAATGTTTAAGCTGTAAAGCGTGTGCTATGATTTCCGCGAGAACCATTGTAGATCACATGGGCTAGATCTCATGGGAAACAAGAAATAGAGAAAAGGAATAAATATAGCAGGGAATGCGAATGTATGGATCGTTAAGACCACGATTCTGGTTGTATTTGTGGGCAATATTTGTTTAGGCACATGGTGGCGCCAGGGGTCAGTTGAATGATTTGGTAGTGAGTGCCGTTCCCTTTGGCTTCATCGTAGTCTTCGTTATTTATCCAGAGTGGTTCGAATTTTGTGAGTTGCTCTTAGTTGTCAGCTGCCAAATCTTCAGATGCAATTTCCCAAGCGGCGTCCAAAGTGTTGTGGAACGATATTTTATAGCTTATGTTGTCTGGGCAGTATTCGAATTTTTTCACGTTTATTTGTAGGAGCATGTAGCCCAATTCGGTGTCTTTGGCTTCATCGTCAGGTTCAGCCTCATTCAATGATGCGGCATCATCGTAAATTTTGTTTGCTGTTGCTTTGAAGATCTGGTACCTATCGCCATTGCTACGCCGCACCCATTCGTCAACCCATACACGATAGCCTTTTTTGAGATTAGTTAGATCGTCTGATTCAATTGATTCGGTTTCTAAGAGCTTCATTGCGTCCTCAACTGTTTTATGAATTGAGACGTAATAGATCCTACAAATGGGGCAATGATCGTCATTTCTAACGCGTTTATGGACGAGTACGTATGGTGAAGAATCGCTAGTTGCTTTCTTGATTTCGTTGAGTGCTGCGTCTTTGGTTGCTGGTGCAGCTGCCGCCGCCGCCATGGATGTGTGATTGATTTCGAGCATAATGAAAAATAAATAAGTTGATCTTACAGGCGTTACATCATTCAATTTGTTGCGAGCTTCATCGCGACATGATTGAGAGGCTTTGCTGATTGAAGTTGTCCGGCGTTGGAGGAGCTATACATGTAATCCACTTTAAAATAACATTTCATGCTAGCAAATAGGTGGTAGACCATATATATATAAATAACAATGAGATACTCAGATCCTAGAGCTAATTCAAGTAGAATTCTGATAGTTTCGAGGCTACATAAATCGGATTTACATCGGATGGATTCGAATAATATTCTTTGGTGTGTGGCATTTTATGTTAAAAATAAGGGTTAGACCATATGTAAAGCAATGAGATAAACAGATCGAAGCGCGGGATTGAGATAGAATACTGAGAGTTTAGAGGTTACGTAAATTGCGACATTTGGGTGATAGGATACAGTGTCGGGCTCAAAATAGGCACGCGTTGGCGGGATATTCCTTTTAATGATCTGTTGAATTTCCTTGAAGGATGTTGAGCGATAAAACAATGCAAGCGATCTCATATTGGCGTTATGCGGTGAATGGTAAAATTTGGACCTCGGCATTGAACCTTATTATCTCACATTGTGCTATCTGTTGCGAAATACATATTCAGAAACCGCCGCATAAGAATAATATGAGCTGCAGTGCATCGCTAACCTCGTTGGAAATTTTTAGAAGGGGTCGGCAAGGGTGTTAAAATTTATGGGAGCACAAGGGCCCTACATATGATGCCTTGGAAGGTTCTTAAGCGATAAAACTATGCAAGCGGTCACATATTGGGGTTATGCGGAGAATCGTAAAATTTGGACCTCAATGGAAAAGCTGATTATCTCAAATTGTGCTATCTGCTGAGAAACACATATTCAGAAACGGCCGCATAAGAATAATATGGGCCGCAGTGTATCGCTAACCTAGCTGGAAATTCTTAGAAGGGGTCAAAAATTTTGGCAAGGGTGTTAAAATTTATGGGAGCACAAAGGCCTTACATATGATGTCTTGGAAGGTTCTTAAGCGATAAAACTATGCAACCGGTCACATATTGGGCTTATGCGGAAAATCGTAAAATTTTGATCTCTGTGTAAAAGCTTATTATCTCGAATTCTGCTATCTGTTGAGAAACACTTATTCAGATATCGCCGCATAAGAATAATATGAGCTGCAATGCATCGCTAACATCGCTCGAAAATCATAGAAGGGGTCAAAAATTTTGGCAAGGGTGTTAAAATTTATGGGAGCATAAGAGCCCAACATATGATGCCTTTGAAGGTTCTCAAGCGATAAAACTATACAAGGGGTCACATATTGGGGTTATGCGGAAAATCGTATAATTTTGATCTCTGTGTAAAAGCTTATTATCTCGAATTCTGCTATCTGGTGAGAAACACATATTCCGAAACCGCCGGATAAGAATAATATGAGCTGCAATGCATTGCTAACATCGCTCGAAAATCATAGAAGGGGTAAAAAATTTTGGCAAGGGAGTAAAAATTTATGGGAGCACAAGGGCCAAACATATGATGGCTTGGAAGGTTCTCAAGCGATAAAACTATGCAAGCGGTCACATATTGGGGTTATGCGAAGAATGGTAAAAATAGGACCTCAGTGCATAAGCTTATTATCTCAAATTGTGCTATCTGTTGGAAAACACATATTCAGAAAGCGCCGCATATGAATAATATGGGCCGCAGTGCATTGCTAACATGCCTGGAAAAACTTAGAAGGGGTAAAAAATTTTGGCAAGGGTGTTAAAATTTATGGGAGCACAAGGGCTCTACATATGATGCCTTTGAAGGTTCTAAAGCGATAAAACAATGCAAGCAATCTCATATTGGCGTTATCCGGGAATCGTAAAACTCGGACCTCTGAAGAACCTTATTATCTCAAATTGTGCTATCTATTGAGAAACACCTATTCAGAAACCGCCGCATAAGAATAACATGAGCTGCAATGCATCCCTAACATCACTGAAAAATCTTAGAAGGGGTCAAAAATTTTGGCAAGGGTGTTAAAATTTATGGGAGCACAAAGGCCCTACATATAATGCCTTGGAAGGTTCTTAAGCGATAAAACTATGCAAGCGGAGATATGCGGTGCATCGGGAAGCATCAGTTTGAAATAATAATAGGCTTTCATAGGAGCTCTTCGGAACCTAGCTTGCTAACAATTCCCGTTAAGTTGTTAGCTATTACCGCTATGTCAGCTTGTCAAATTAGGCAGGCAAGCACCGATTCTTCGAGAGACGGAATGGCCCGCATGTACTCGACCCACCAATGTCGTTGTCGTTTACTCCGCTTTCATTTTCATCACTTGGTGTGAAAAAAGCTTTAATTGATAAACTGCTCCTAGCGAGGTACGAGCCCAGCTGCAAACACGAGACCCCCCTGCCGAAGGCTGTGGGTGAATCCGCGTCGCGAACATCCCCCGGATTTAACGGAGTGGAATGTAAACCCGAAAGGGAGGGGTTATAGGGGACCGACGGATCCCCTATTGAGCGAAGCTCAGATCAATAAGGACTAAACAAGCTTAAATTTTCACCAAGTGCCCAAATGACCCACATTCAGTTTTTTAATTGGGAAAATTGATAATATTTAGCCTTGATCTTTTATTTATCATAAGCTGCTTCAACAATGAAAAAAATTAAGGTTGAGCAAAAATTTATAGACTTTGTCCGCTTATCATCAGATTTTTTAACTCTTGATAATTTAATTGTATTGAATAAAACTCATCGGTGTTTCGCAAAATTAACACAATCTTTGAGAGTGTTAGTTGATTTATGTGAACGAGATATACGGAATCTTAGATTAATTGATAAACATTTTCCAAAATTGCGATATGGCATTGATAGTAAACAATTAGATCATTTTGAGTCGCTTGGACATGCGGTGGGTAAAATTGTGAATTTGGTAGTTACTAGTCCAAGAAAATATATTAAGATAGTTAAATATCATTATGATGAGGAAGAATATGAGAGGGAGTCAACAATCCTTGATTTTCCTATTAGTCGATTAACGGGGGTCACTGATTTGGATCTTAGTAGGGATAAAATAATGACAGATGACAATGTTAGGAAGTTTCCCCTTAGAGTATTGAATCTTGAAAACAATGTGAATATATCTCCTGAAATTCTCGCGGATTTTAATCTGACGAAACTCAATATTGTTAACTATTATAATTGTAATCGTGATCGCGCATCATGTGAAAGAGTCGGGAAGGCGCTGCTCGAGTGTACGACGTTACAAGAATTAACTATTGGAGAAATGGCTGATAAAAATTTTCGCTCTAGGATTATCAGTCAAATGACTTGGCTTCAAAAGATAAACATACGCGATTAATCAATGGTCAAATCTGGAGTGATGATCGCAAATGGAAAGTATGGGGATACTGGCGCTGCATCGCTTCATATACCACATGGCCTACGTAACCACTTAGAAATTTTTCGCTATCCTTCGTCTTTAAATATTTCGCGATGATCAGCGCTTTCATCTGATTGTCTTTTACCTTTGCCGGATCATCCAAACAAAGCAAAGCATTGGCACAACCTTTCACAAACGATTCAGAACAACATGCTATCAACTGGAAAAGATCATAATCAGCTAATTCCGAAAGCTTTTCAACATATAATGCTTCCAATTCTTCCTTCCGTGTAGTATCCTTGAACATGTTCATAAAAGTATCAGGAGGTGCATTCTTAATTATAAACTTATTCGTCAACATGTGATCCACTAACTTCTCTCGAAATAGTGAACTACAATACAAACAATCCCTAATCAATTCTAGCCTGACTCCTGATATATTCCCGATCAAAAAATCAACGAGCCGATTCTCATTCTCACTAGAAATATTTTTCAACAGACACCATAAACCATACACACTACAATTCAATTCTGCAATATCATTCTTATCAATAACAGAATTTATGAATTGATTTGCCATCGTTTTATCTTTCATCGCCATATCCTTGATGATATCCGTACGAATCATCGACATGTTTTCTGAGAGGAATTGAATAAAGAGTTTATAATTTTCTGGTGTCAAGTTGTCCAACATACAAGGGAAAAATGATTTGCGCCAGGCGGCATGAAGCATTGAAACATCTTTTTCATCATCATCCATAATGATCATGCGAGCATACTTGTTGCAAAATTTTTTATTACGGAACAACAGGCTTTCTATGATTTGGTGATTGGCATACTTTATGTTCTTGGAGATGAAATTTTCGAACGGTTCAATTTGAAGGGCATTGCAATGCCTGATTAAATTATGCTGCATGAAATCATATTTCTTTGCTAATCGGTTCAGAAATATAATGTCATTGTTCTTTACGATATATGCAAGGAAGGCCCGAGCACATTCAGAGTTACACATGATGGAGGCAACGATTGCTTCATCTGTTAAAAGAGAGAAATTGTTCATAGTATATTCAATTACCGACGACGGAGCATTTTTATAAATTCCAATCAATTCGGAGTAATCTTTTTTATTTAGTTCCTTTGCCTTAAGCGTTGGTTGATGGGAAATGGATGCAGCTGTGGAAATAGAATTTGTTGTCAACTGTCGTGATCGAACATGTCTTGCGGTTGTCTGGACGGCAATTCGAGGCGTTTGCACTATCCGCGCAGCCGCCAAAGGTCTAACCCTTGCGAAAAGTCCGGCTAATGCACGAATTCTCATTCCAAATTTGATTCGACAGATGATAGATTACTCAATTCAACCGGCATTCAAATAAGCTATTTTTCAATTTTTTAACTTTCAGCGGTTTGTACGAAAACTCTCGATTTAAATATTAAGAAGCATGATTCGAAAAGTTGATAATTATTAACCCTGTTGTTTTATTTTTAAATGATGGTTAATAAATATAATGGCGACGAAAACTTTGAAGAAACTATACAATTGTGCTGTGACGGTTCCCTGTGTTACTCATCAGGGGAAAAAAATCAATCCGGCACATATGACAATTGCATTCCTTGGTGGGATTGATGAAAATTCTTTGGAAGATTTTATTGAAGAGCTGAAGACAGTTGCAAGGCCGTTACGCATTCGGTTGGGTAAAACGGTTTATATGGGCAGGCAAAAGAAAGAAGCGCGTGAATGTGAAATAATTGATGCTGGAGATCGAAAAATTATTGAAGAATTTAGCGCAAAATGGACCAACGGTGAAACAACCGATGGAAAACAAATGTATCACATAACTAAAGATCATATTGGAAAGGAATTGGATACTATGACTGAAGTTGTTTGTACAACATGGTATGTTCGGGCCCTTGGTCGTGATCCGAATATAATTACCATTGATACGTCCAGTATTAACAAACCGAGTGGAAATTAGCAATTAATTAAGGCATTACCAGCGATATTTTTTATTAACTCAAATTTATTTATCGGATCATAATTTTCAACATATAGGTGTCCCTCTGTAATCTCTCCATGGCTCATCAAAGTGCCATCTGCCAATCGAATAATTATGAAATCTCCTCCGCACGAGATTTCAGATATATTTTCTGGTGTGTCCGCCATTCTCTCAAATTTATTTCGGTTTCCCCAATTCCCTGTGCTCATTAAAGTTCCATCTGTCAATTTAATAATCGTCACAAATGCTCCACAAGATATTTCCGCTATATTTCTTGGTATCTCTTTGATAATCTCAAATTTATTTCTATTTTCATTATCTCCATGGCCTAATTGACCTGAAGCATTCATTCCACAACTCATTAGGGTTCCATCTGTTAATCTAATAATTGTGTGATCTGGTCCACATGATATTTCGGCAATATTTTTGGGCGTCTCTTTGATGATCTCAAATTTATTTCTATTTTGATTATCTCCATGGCCCAATTGTCCTTCTCTATTCAATCCGGAGCTCATCAAAGTTCCATCCGTTAATCTAATCATCGTATGAAAATTTCCACAAGAGATTTCTAGTATATTTTTCGGTATATCTTTTATAATCTCAAATTTATTTCTATTCTCATCGTCTCCATAACCTAATTGTCCATCACTATTCAATCCACAGCTCATTAAAGTTCCATCTGTTAATCGAATTATTGTGTGATATCCACCACATGAGATTTCGACTATATTTTTAGGGATTTGTTTAATGATCTTAAATTTATTTCTTCTTATATTATCACAATGGCCTAATTGTCCGTCATGATTCAATCCGTAACTCATCAATGTTCCATCTATCAATTGAATAATTGTGTGGTCGCAGCCGCATGCAATATCAGCTAAATCTTTGGGTATTCCTTTTATGATCTCAAATTTATTTCTATTTTTTATATCTGCACTATCTAATTGACCGCGGTAATTCAAGCCACAACTCATCAAAGTTCCATCTGTTAATCGAATAATTGCGTAGTATGTAGTGAATAGGGTTTTTGATTTTTTTAGGCAGAATTCGAAATAAATCTTCATTAGGGAATGATTAGATGACTCCGTTTTCGAATATTCACGAGAAAAGTTCTTTTTCATCAATTGGAACCAATCGTGTTTGATCATTTCAGATTCAGGAAAAATAGAAAATATGGAAGGATCGTAATTGCTAACGAGATATAATAAATCTTTGGGTAAGGCGATAATTAGAGAGATAGAATCCATCTTGTGATATTTTGTATTAGCGATATAAATAAATTTAAGGGGATATTAATCAATTTTTGTTAAGGGGGTGGCTTCAAGAATTTTCCGTTGACGGTAGTTGCCGAGGGCTTGAATGATTAGTGGGGTGGAGGAGCGTGGATAGTCCTTTTCGGCGTCGAGGAATGAAGCCCACTTTATTTGGAGTTGGTCGAGATTTTCCAATAACTCGCGGGTGGCTGTCTCGTATGCCATTTCAATTGACCGAACCCGGGTGTGCAAAATCGCGTAAAGAATGTCATGTTCGAATGGATAAGCGCGTTGCTTTTCCGGATATCGCCTCGAGTTCTCATAAATTGCGTTCGTCTTGTGATCATACCAAACCATGCGCGCCATGCTCCATTTTTTTTCCAATTGCGAAGCCTCGTCGCCAACCAGGTCTTTTTCATTGCGTACCTCTGGGCGAAGTTTGAAACTGTTCCAACGCTTTTCAAAAGCAACCAACATCTTCTGCTCAAGAAATTGTTTGTAGGCAGTACACTCGGGGTGATCTACTGCAAAAGGATCCATCACTAGCCTGTGAACAATCCACTCATTCTCCCGATCAAAATGGGAGACAATCTTATCGTGTCGTGAGCACCACCCAGGCTTGATTACAATCTCCTCCGTTTCCGGATCCCAAAAGAACCATTCCTTCCAGTTTTCTGCAAGTTCAGCCAATTTCTCCTCCGACCAATCTGCCGCATCAAGCGCCTTTACTTCCGCACTCATCCCGCTCAACAAAAGATCTAATCCCATACCCCAAACCAATGAATCTTTCAATATAATTGACATTTCAACTTTAAATAATGCCAAACTACTAACGATCACGCACGCTCAAGTGTTCTGTGTGTTGTACGCGATCGATACAAACATTGCATAGATAGACTTCGAACAAACAATTCGAACAATATCGCATTTGAACCCAATACGGTGCATGCCGACAAATACGTCGATCACAATCCGCGCACTTATGGAAAATGGATAGTACAAGTAGAGTGTCACTCATTTTCGCAACATCCCAATCTCCAATGACGAGCTTATTTTTACTGAGATATGCCTCTGCAGCTTTTTTATCAATCTGATAGATAGGGTTAGCAATTGATTTTTCAAGCGATTTAGATTCGAGATAGTCCTTCGTTGTTCCAAAGCTGATACTACTATTATGAATTGAATTATAAATTGGTGCAGAACATTTGTGTTCTTTAAACTTTAATTGTGGAACGATTGTGTGGCAATAATAACACACCACGTTTGCTGGTTTAGGACATTCACCGCTGAGAAGATGTAATTCACATTTATCCGCTTGCATGGGTATATTACATCGTCTGCAAGAAACAATACGTTTAGCACATATCGAGGTGGTATGAATCGTAAACATATTAAGATTAATCGTTTTGGAACATGCAGTGCACGTGGTGGGGCTACACGGGCATTCTGTTTTGTGATGTTCCAATGATTTGTGTTCGATATGTATGGAGCAGTCGCGACATTGAATAATACGTTCCGGACATTCTGAGGATAGATGTGTGTCCAATAGCTTGAATATAATCGTTTGACTGCATTTGCTACATGGGATGAGCCGTAATATACATGCTTCGGTTGTATGTCGTTCCATATTGCTTAAAACTATATTGTCTCCACATTTGCATTTTACGTGTCGATGAATACAATGGTTTGCCAAATGATCGATACGTGTTTCATCTATTATAAGTACAGCACAACGTGGGCATTCAATCATTCGTTTCGGACAAGTTTCGGATTGGTGTGATTTCATATCTTTAAAAGCTATATCTCCTTTGCATAAGTCACATGGTATTGGCCGTCGAATGCATTCATTTAGGTGCACATCCCGACGATATCTTGGAATTTCTTCGTCACAACCATATATACACGAAATTGCTTCTAGTGGACACTCATAAGAGAGGTGTCTATCTCTCTCATCCTGTGCACCCTTCCATGTACAAACTATTGAATCTTTTATTTCTTTTCGGTTGTCGTTGATCTCCTCGATGATGTCCCAGTCTTTGTCCGCGTCAGAACCTTGGCTCTTTTCAAGCAAGTTATTGCTATGCGGACAAGAAACGACGATTCTGGCGACCAATCGCTGCAAAATCGGTTGATCCATGGGTAGCTTGCCTAATTGCACGGTTCTACACATCGGACATTCTTTTTTTTCCAGAAGCCACCAGGTCATACACTTTAAGCAAGCCGGATGTGCACAGGCAAATGAAACTGGTTGCCACATAATATTATGACAAATGCAACATTTTAAATCGGGAAAGATGTCAATGACAGCCGCTTCATTTGGTTCCATGCGCAATTATTATCTCCAATAACCAAATAATAATAGCTCTAATATACAGCGTCTCACAAAAATAAAAAAAATCAAATTTTTAGTCGAGATCAAGTACGGTGTCAATTCCCGCACTTACTATTTCTCTACCGAATAATTTTTTATCTATGAGGATACCACTTAAATCTTCATAGAAATTCTTAAAAGGAGAATCAATACGCTGTGATTTATTTTTGGCATTCAAATGAATATTATCAAAATTCCCCATCATCCTAAAAACATCGCGTCGACATAATTGCGTAACTTTGAGAGGATATTTATACCAAAACGATTGTAATAAGAAATAATGTCCCTGATATCTCCATAGGCAAAAATTATGACTAATCGATTTTCTCCACCATCTTTCTTTATCTGAGATTCCAAATTTGGCGATAAAATCCCCCTTTCGTTCTTGTTGGATTTCACGAAAAGATAATTCCGGAACTTTAACAATGTCTGAAGATGATTGTCGATAGAATGCTCTCGGTATCATATACAACATTGCCAACGATGTAACTCCACAAGACCACTTGACATCAAGATTAACTGAATAATTCTTTTTATTAGAGAATTCAGCACCTGATTGCTTGATATCATCCTCTTTTAAAAAGGATATCCAATCCCGTATATCTCCAAAAAGTTTTTCACGCTGCTTTTTAATCTTTTCATTCTGCGCTAAGCAACAGTCTTCGATCGAGGATCCGGGGAATTTATCCATTGATTTGATAGTTGGCATCTAATGGAGATTTCAAAATGTCTAAATATTCAATTTTTTAGGCAGATGCGCTCTTATCTTTGAATAAAGACTTTATAACAGGATATAATCACCCAATGTAAAATTAAACCCTGGCTCACTTCCGTGTTTCTCCCTTCCACCCATGGTAAAATCTCTTTTATTACTCGACATGATTCATGGCATTTTAGCGCAACTCAAAGTCACGACCATAATGATGAAATAAATATCTGTAGTTAATTATTTCTGGTTAAATATTGTGAGGAATAAAAAATTATGCTGGTTCAATTTCCTCTTTATCTTTATCACCTGCATCATCATCATCATTATCTTTGAATAAAGACTTTATTACAGGATCTATTGATACCAAAAGTGATTTAGTAATATAATCACCCAATGTAAAATCAAACCCTGGCTCACTTCCGTGTTTCTCCATCATTTCTTTATGTTCAACATTGAATTCGTCTACAACACCTACCCGCTCATACCGTTTCCCCCATCTATCCATTGTCTTTAATAATTTTTCGTCGCTAATGCAAGCCATGAATGTTATGTATAATTTCGGGTAGCTATCATTGAGGTATTGCATATATGCATCCATTTCTGGAATGTTAACAGTTCCTGATTCATCAGTCGCTTCTCCGTCGGTTGGTAGAAAGAGCAAAACATTCTTTTCTCCCATAATCATTGATGTATCGGTAATAATCTGTTTTATAGCCTTCACAGTTGGTGTTAACCCCGCTGGCTCGGCACTGAATAATAATTCCACTTCAGCATAATTTTTGACATTATAACGCCCGGCTCTGTTCAGGAAATAAAGATCTACCCCTTCTTTAGACAAAACACCGGCCATATCAATCACATTTTTTACCATCTTCTTGAGTTCTTGAAACCGTGTTGGAATTTCTCCAAAAGGATCTGTGACGAATTCTGCTGTGTAAGCATTATCACCCATTGATCGAGAATCATCGCATAGAATCTTTATTTTGAAATTCCCCAGTGCACGCAATTTTGCAAGGAAATCATCTTTGATACCAAATTTAGTCGCAAAGTCTTTGAATATTGCTGTTCCCTTTGCAACTTTAACATCATTATCTTCATAAGGAGGTGGTGCCGCGTCACGAGAATCAGTATGTATCGTTGATGGCATAATACGTAATTGGGTACCGGTAGAATCCACCCCGACAGCGACCGAACCCACAAGCAGATCAGTTTTACCTATAGGGGCAGATGGTTTAGGTAATGGCGGCTTCACCGTATCTTCCGAACTAGAACTACAGCCCATTGCAAAAAAGAGTTACTAAATAAAATTATCAATGTATGGATCATTTCATTTAAATTTCAATTTTTTTTGGATGCATTTCTACTTTGCAATTTCTACAAATTCGTTTAATATACTCTTTGCATTTATCATTAATATTTGAATTTGTCAATGATTCACGGCAACAATTAACGTCACCCATATGTTCCATGATATATTGTAAGCACTCAAATTGATTATTCTCAATAGCAACTTCTGCTAAATCTGCATGCCACATCAAATCATATTTCTTGTGTAAAGTTTGCAGACACCCCAAGTGGCCTTTTTCTACCGCGTATGCTGCAACAGCATAATTCATATCCCCATAATCACCTTCCCTAATAGAATTATAACATTTAAATTTACATAATTTATCAAAATTTGCATCTTCGGCATCACTTCGATCATCATATTTCTCATCATTTAATAATTTCTCTACTTGAATACAACCATCCTTGCAATTAATTTCGGACATAATAATAATATTAAGCATCATTCCTTTATATTATTATTTCGCGATACATAAATGTGTTCCGGCCCTTCTGTCATCGCCTAATTATTGTTTAAACGAACCCTCCAGCGACAGCATCTGGCTGAGGACCTAAAATGATAGGAGGGACTACGGCATCGACTGAAACTGCATGGGCAATAGGCTTTGCCACTAAGGATATCAATTTAACGATCTCTCCTTTTAATTCGGCAACCTCGTCTTTCAACTGTTTGATTTCATCTGCTGATTTAATTTCTCCTGGAGATTTTGTGTTTTCCAATTGTCTCTTTTTAAGAATAATCATTTTTTGTTCATATTCTTTAGCATCATATTTTTGATCAAATGTTCCCTTCTCTTCGAGAACAATTTTTTCCTTCATGCAGTATTTGACCGCTTCAACATAATTTCCTCGAGCCTCATAAACCCGAGCTATATTGATATTATGGTCGATTTTTTCCTTATCGCCCATGAGCATAAACTGCAGCACTTCATCTGATTCTAATTTTCCGATTTTCATTAACAAACCTTGAATATTATGTACTTTGTTGTCCAGCTCCTTACTTGGCTTTCTAGATTCTTTTAAAAAATGATTAGAAAGAAGATTGTATGACATTTTTGCATATTCTAATGCTTTTTCCATGTTTACGCCGCCGCATCCACCGCCATCTTCATAATGATAGCTCAAGAATTCACAAACATAACTCTGAATTCCAATGCGGCCGGGACCGGTAATGCTTGCTGAATTTTCATGGGCTGACATCAACAATTCAAATGATTTTTTCCGATCTTGTTCAAATTCCTTTATTTCAGCAACTGTTTCTCCAATATTTAAATATGGATTACAATCAATTTGCAGCCATCTTTCTGGAGGTGTTGCAGTCTTTCGAAAAAACATTTTAGTGCATTCAGAAAATGAATTCCCATAGTAGAAAGATAACGCATAATTCATTAATGCTTCTTTATTTCCTCCTTCGATGGCCTTCAGAAAATATTTCATGGCGAGATCAGTATTCCATTCTTTAGAGCGTCCGAAATAATATAATCCCAAAAGATAATAGGCCTGTGGGTCTTCATTGTATTCGATGTATTTCAAACATTTATTTTTGGTATGCACGTCAAAGCTAATGGCGCCATTATAGAGGCTGTCAAAATCAAAAGGGGGTAAAACCCGAACATTGCTGTCTTTTTTGACAATGGTATGCGGAGTGTTGCCCATTTCAACGTTAATAAAGTAAAAATGTAAAGGAGTCTGTAGATCTATGAATCTTCAACTTTTTGTATCTTTTTCGGGGTAAGTTCTGAAGTTTTATATATATTGATAGAACTTCCGGCAGAAGCTTGTGTATTTTCCTGTGAGGGGACTATTGATCCAGGGATTGTTTCGAGCTGGAGTTCTAATCGAGCCGGGGGTACATTGACTATTATTTTTACGCTTGAATTTAACGTTACAAATTTAGATCCGGTAGCTGGATTTTGCCCTCTTGTAAGCAATTCGGGAAATAAATTACCATCTATTTTTGGTGTTATAATAAATTCAGTATTCGGAGTCGAATTCGACAAAACAGCACAATAAGTTAGTTGATATTCGCCTGTTTCGTTGATTTTAATAATTTTGTTTTTTCGGCCGACACGTTTTATTGGTCCATGTTCTATGGTAAGCGGTGGCATCAAGTCCGGAAAAGTAAATAACTGTATCGGATTAAAAGCAATTGATGGTCCAGGAAGTTCTAACCTGTATTGGACCGTAGGTGGATGCTGTAGTTTTCTAACCGATTTCTGAAGTGATCGTATTTCGTGTTCTAAATCACATTTCTCCATAGGTTCTTTTGAATGGTCATACCCACATTTTTCGCAGTGGTTAGCGTCATTTTCTCCACGTCCCCCGTTATTATTTATCATCATACTCTAAGTATAGATTATTAAACTTGGTAGGTTGGCATTTTTAATATTCGATTTTATTAACGGTATGATATTGCGCTCATTTCAATCGGTGCCACTGGTTGCGCGGGAGAATGCTGATGACAAAATTCTATGATCAAACAAAATAACAATGCCGGGCCAAATATACAACCAAACACTATTGAGATATATCCATACATCATCTTCGGATTATAGAATGTGACAGATGAACTATCAATCCAGCAATCGGCAGGTAGAAAAGATGGTTGATATGAAATACCCAATAATTTATTTGTACCAGAATTTCCAAAAGCATCTTTCCAACTGACAGAGTCAACATTGGTACTTACCTTAGTCGCTGATGGCCAGGGACCATCTTGCATATTAACGACATATCCTGTACAGGTCACTTTTCGATATGTCAAATCAAAAGAACCAAGAACAACAAACATTGCAATAAAAAATGCAATTAGCAACGCCACTATTACCGCGAATAAAAATTCCGTTTGGCAAGCTACACAAGCAATATCTTCATTTTCCGATTTTTTTGAACAAAAGGAATATATCATCTGAATTATTATATATACCCCAACAATAATTACAACGGATATTAAGGACCAAAACATGACTTCGTAAGGGTCATAAATGGTTATATTAGTGCCATCGGTCCAACATTTCTCTGGAACTGAACCAAGGGGGCTAGAATTTTCCATGCTGCCAATTGATACTAATCCCATACGATCTTCGATAGTCATACATTGATCGTTGTTACCATATGGATCCGCTTGTAAATTATCCCCTACTGATGGGCAAGCAACGTAATTGACACACTTTACCTCACGAAAAATTGCATATCGCGCACCAGTTGTTCCACCAACAATCAATAGTAACACCAATGTAACAATGAACGCAATCAAGTTACTTATGCAATTCATCGCGCGTACGAGCTATTTAGAGAATAAATTTAAATAGAACTCCCCTATACTTTATTATTCAATTTTTTTTCAATAAAATTTATCTGCTTAATTTCTTCAAATACATTTCTATTATCCCGACCTTCCAAACCTAATTGCCCAAACATATTATATCCACAACTCATTAATGTCCCATCAATCAATCTAATAACCGTATGATTACAATCACATATGACTTCCTCTACTTTTTTCCCGATTCCCTTGACTTCTTTAAACATGTTTCGATCCCCAAAATCACCACATCCCAATTGTCCAATGGAATTAGCTCCACAGCTCATCAATGTTCCATCCGTTAATTTGATAAATGTATATTCATAACCACATATAACGTCAGCAATATTTTTCCCTATTCCCTTTATTTCTTCAAATATATTTCTATCTCGCCTGTCTCCTAAACCTAATTCTCCATGATCATTATTACCACACCCCATTAATGTTCCATCAGCCAACAAGATCATTGTATGATCTACCCCACATGCTACTTTCATAATATTTTTTGGTATTTTTTTTATTTCTTCAAATAACGTTCTCACCAGCCCATCTTCAAAACCTAATTGTCCGAATAGATTTTTCCCACAACCCATTAATGTTCCGTCTTTTAATTTGATAATTATATGCGCACCGCACGCTATTTGCACAATATCTCGCGGTATTCCTTTTATTTCTTCGAACACCTTTTTCTTATCACGATCCCCAAAACCCATTTGCCCATCGTAATTACTTCCGCAACCCATTAATGTTCCATCAACTAATAATATAATCGAATAATCACCATAACATATCACTTTCTTTATATTCTTCGGTATTCCCTTTATTTCTTTCCATACTTCTACATTAATCTCATGCCCCAAACCCAATTGTCCATACTCATTATTCCCACAACCCATTAATGTTCCATCCGTCAATCTAATAATTGAATGATAATGACCATTCGACACTTCAACAATATTTTTTGGTATTCCGCGTATTTCTTCAAATACATATTTCATCGGGACTGCGTAATTTCGATCCCATTTATTTCCACAACTCATTAATGTTCCATCTCTACATTTGATGATTGTATAATGCCCCCCACATGTAACTCTTGATCTCACACCATCGCAATAATCCAAATAAACTTTCATGATATCGTGATTTGTCGAAGTTTCTCGCGAATAGCTTAACGAAAAATTCATCTTAATTAATCTGAACCAATCATATTTTGTTAACTCAGAAATCGATAATATATGAAATAATGTTAATGGATCATAATTTATTACTATATATTGTAAGTCAAGGGGGAGATCTTTTATCAAAGAAATTATATCCATGTATGTATGTTTGATAATAAACTAAAGTAAGTTTCTCTAGGATACATTTTCAATTTTTTATCTTCAGGACGAAACTTTCAAATTTTACTTGCGGTGCAATTATGAGAGATCTAGTGAGAAATAAATATATATTTGTATCATATAAATCGCAACAATGCCTTTTGGAACTTATTATTCTAGTGTAGAATTATCGGATGGGGGTATGCCGTTATTAGTCGGAGTGGGAAAAAAGCTGTGTGTGGTAGGTTCACAGAAACAGTTTCTTGCTAGTCATTATGATTTGATAAAAAATTTTGTGAATAAAGGTCCGAATCATATATTAGCAACGTTTAGGAGAATACCAAATTATGAATATTGGGAAAAATATATGTGTCCTGAGATAATGTCTAAAAATTATGAGATAACTCATACGTATGAAGATGAATTGGACAATGATAATGTTGATGAATTTAAGAAATATACTACTGGGATAGTTGGTGAGAGGTTAACATTCTCGTGGGTTCCAAAGAAAACTAAGTTGGATCCGGAATTGTTTAAGAATATTATGGGGAATTCGGATATTGTTTATAGATTTGATTATAGTTATGATGTCATTAAGGATAAGCAATTGTTGTTTGATGATTTGAAGAAAACTTCGAAGGAGGTCGCCGCGTATTTGCCGAAATCGTTTAAGATTGAGCTGGCTGGGACGACGACGAATGGTACGTTGGTTGAGGATTTGATTAGGGAGGTTGAGAAAATTGTGGTGAGTGAGAAGTTGGAGGGCCCGTATTTAGTTAAGGGAACGTTAACGTCGGCTGGGCAACATATTTTTGGTTTTAATCCTAGTCTTGGTGGGATAGATTGGAAGTCTGCGTTGGATGTAAGTATGACCGATTATTATAGGAAAAATCCTTTTCCGCCAGAAGAATATCTGCGTGGGTGGCAAATTTCTGAATTTATTGAATCGATAAAAATTGAACCGATAGGGGGGCATTATAGTTCTATTCTAGAAGATGAGAGGGGGAATTCAGTTAAATTGAGATATTACGTGGTTCCCTATAGTATGAACAATAAATTATATATATATGTGTTTGATAAACCAGATCCAGATATTTATCCGGGACTTTTGATAGCATGGCAAATTTATCATAGGGAATATATCATTTCGAATGGGTCCGTGTTAACTGATAGATATGTAAAAACTGATTCATATGATCAGTTAGTGGAAGACATCCAGGCTTTCATCAAGGAAAAAATTCCCAGTTTTTTAGATCAATTGAAACAGATAATGAAAGCTCTTTTGTTGAGTGGTTTGCTTAAGGGATGCTTCAATTTTGATAAGTCGAGTACGGTACCGCCGACGTGCTTTACAATATGGGCTCTGGATATAATCCCGACGAAAACTGGCGTAAAGTTGTTAGAAATAAATAGTCAACCGGTTTTGCAATATGATTTCGCGGATTATATATATAAACCCATCTATGAGATTATATTTGAGAAATTAATAACTGCAGCGAATGCGGAGAATATAGTTAGTTTGGACGATGAAGTCGTTAGGAGTAATGTTACTGATAATGTCAGCGAAAAATTAGTTGTGTTGGAAAAATATTTTAGGATCAAAGAAGTGAATAACTATTTTGTTAAATTGTTTGATAGAGTTGCGGGTTTGGATATGGCGGCTGGAGATGTGGCTAATTATTTGGAATTGAATTTGGAAAATCTTTTGGATAGGTTTACTTATTTTATTGGGTCTAAGCGTGCGAAATTATATGGTATTGATTTTGAAGGGTTGTATGAAAAGAAATCAATGAAGGATGTTCATTTTTTCGAAGCAATGGTTAAGGCTCGATCATTTGTGAAGGGGGATTATAAATGGGAATTGTTGAGTTTTATTTTTGGGTTGAGGAATATTAATTTATTTGCGTATCGGAAATTGATAGATAGGGCGGGGAGATCGATTTCGATAAAGTTTAATGAGAAAGTAGAAATTTTGCATAGTGATCTTTGGTCGAAGCTTGGGGTGCGTGGTCTGAGGAAGGCGATGATGAAATTAACTGGCTCGCCGATGATGGATGATAGCGATTTGACGCCGAAAGAGATTTCGTGTATTGTTTTGAAAAATGGGGAAGTGGTTGGTGATCTGGGGAATGCGGTGGAAACGCTGTTGTTGAAAGCTGATTTGCCGAATAATGGGATTAATATTCTTTCGCTGTTGGATATACCGGGGGCGGGTAATTCTGAAGCATCTGGCGAGGATCTTGGGGTGTTCTCGTATGATAAGGGATTAAGAGAGTCGACGAACGTTGATATGGGAGTTATTAATGAGATTAGAGGTGGGATTAATGATGTGATGTTTCAGTATTTTGTTAATGGGAGGCAGAAATTTGAGTTAATGAAGTTGATTTATGGGATGTTTAGTGAAACGTTTGAGGGGTATAATAGGAAGAGGGGTGGCGTTGTGAAATTTGTGTTTAAGGGTGGGGGGTTTATTAATTTGATTTATGCGAGGTTGAAGAAGATTGTTCCGGTTGAGAGTTTGGTGGGGTTGGAGAAATATTTTAAGAATGTTGATTTGGATTTTGGGGTCTATATTTTGAGGGAGAAGGTGGGGGATATTGAAATTGTTCATAAGGGGTTGCGGGAGATTAATAGTGATTTGGCGGATAATACGAATAAGAGGAAGATTGATGCGATTGTGGGAAAAATTCGTGAGTTGAATAGGAATATTTCTGATGGGGAGAGGGATATTGAAAGATTGAGAGTACAGATTGCAGCGTCAGATAATGATTTTAGTGTGAAAAGTTATCAGAAAACGATGCTTGGGAAATTAGAGAGGATTGGGGTTCAGAGGGAGAGTGTTGGTGCATTGAGGGGAGCGCTGAAGCCGTTGATTGATCAGCAGACGAAAAAGTATAAGGGGGATGTTTTTTTGTTGAAGTATAATATTGTTGTTGAGGAAGTTCGAATATTGACGTATTTATTGTTGGGGAGGATCAGAGTGGCGATATTGTCGTTTTTTGGTATGGAGTATGATTATCTGGGGAGCGAGACAGTTAGAAAGATATTGGGGCATAAATTTGGGAAAATTGGTAAGGTGGAGGATAGTTGTTTTTATAATGTGGGAGTGAAGGCTCCTATGGAATATTCGTATCGATCGGATATTTTTAGAAATAGAGTTGGGGTTGCGCAGCCAGTTAGTTTATTACATAAATGGACAGGAAGGGAGAGACAATTTGAATCACGTGGGATTGATGTTAAGCAGGATGTTAATTTCCATAAAATAGTGTTCAGGGGGGAATTATAAATCGCCGTATGTTGTGTCGCATACTTTTGGAACGTCGAGTGTTGATCAGCCAGAGAATGCTAAGGAATTTTTGTCTGTGTTTAAATTGGCGCCTAATTTCAAGTTTAAAATAGATGGTCAGTGGGTGAATATTGTCGGGGATTTTATTGATGTTAGTCTGTCGGTTGCAGCTGGTGGAAATATATTTGAAGATTATTCAATATCAAATCCCGATAATGCGGAAGAAAAATTTATTCTGTCTTCGTTTAGATTGGAGCCGTTGATAGATGATTTAGAGTATACGGTGAAGGAAAGTGGAAATAGTGTAAAGTTGGTTAGTAGGACTGCGAGGTTGTTGTTGTTGTATTTTATTAGTGATGTGGGTGTGTTGGAGGATGGGGGGTATTTAGAGGCGTTGGATTATTTAATGGGTGTTACTAGTTCGGGTGGAACTGTGAGTCCGTTGCCTGTTGGGAAATATAAAATTTTATCAATAATTCCATTTATTAATGCAGATGTTAAGAAGGATTTAAATGAGTTATTGGGAAGTTTGAAAGAGATTCGGCGGTCGTTGGTGTTGAGAAAAGATAAATTTAATGTTACCCAATTGGGTGGGAGAGTATTTAAATTGAAAAAAAGTTGAAATAACTGATATTTGTTGGGTCCTATACTGTTTGAAGAATGCATCTAGCTATAATGGCTGTTTATCGTGTTTCGAATAGTAGGGCTGAGACAGATTTTGTGATAATAACTGCTGCGGGGGCTGGTGGCGGCCCAGGTCCTTTAGGTTCAGATGGGCCTAGTTGGGTTTACAAGCATCTAGCCAAAAACAAAAGGGCTGTTGTTATTCGCATTCAATATTCAGATCCTAGGTTATCTTACGCCGTCTTTGACACATATGGGTGTATTCGCTGGGCACATACCCAATTTCCATCCAAACCGATCATCATAATAGGCTGGTCTATGGGCGGCGCTGCGATTATTAACGCCATCTACCATTATACGACGCTGCATGAAAATCACGACATCAAAGGCTTCATCACCCTCGCAGGCCAAAGCAAACGCACAACCGTTCTCTCCCATATCTTAAATATTCCAAAATTCTATCTCCACGGCGATGAAGACACCTCCATCTCCCTGAAAAGTCTTAAACTCATCTTCAATCGTAGCCAAGAACCAAAATTCTTCCAAATTCTAAAATCAAACGATCATTCAGTCATAGATGCCTACCCCCTAATAACTAAATTTATTGATTTATGCATCGGAAACAAATGACTATTTTAAAAGTTGACATTATAATCCTCAGAATAATAAACAATTAAGTTAGCATTCAAAATGACTTTTTTGATAGAACTTTGTATCAATCTATGTCTCTTCGATGTGAATGAGCTACTAAAACTAAAAACTATAAACAGAAAACTTCAAACGTATATATACCACAACGCAAAAATTTCTGTTACAAATGTAGAAAAAGTTAAAGACCATTCTATGTTTAGAAATTTTGAAGCTTTACAAAAACAATTGAAAAAATTAAGCGTTGATTTAGTAATTGCCGATCCATTTGAAAAGCATGAGATTCAAAATATTACATCCTTACACTCATTGAAAATTATTGGTGAGGATTTTGATTGGTCTGTCCTCAAATCTTTCGTAAATTTAAAAAATTTCTGCTACTTTGTATCTGACAGAACTTTTAAGAACTTCTCTCCGGGCATTGTCGAGGAATTGACATCACTTACAAAATTAGTTTTCATGGGTCATTCCAGCATAAAAGATTTTTCTCTTCGTAAACTGGTGAATCTTGAAATATTACAATTAGAAAATTTATATAATGTTAAAAATCATTACATAGAAGATTTGACTAATCTCCACACTTTGACGCTAAATGATTCTAACTCGGGCGTTTTCTGCACGACATATCAGGGTGTCAATATTTATGATTATCAATTAGAAAAATTAACTGGTCTAACACGCTTGGATCTTAATAATAACAGTACTATAACATCGGCAGGAATAAAAAATCTTAACATTAAATCGTTATCTTTAAACTACAACACAACAATTACATCCGAGGGTATACGGCATCTACATCTAAAATCTATATCGCTTGGGAGTAATAAGTTAATTTCCAATGATGTTATTTCTAAAATGACTCAATTAGAATCCATATCACTGGATAGCAACGAAGAAATAAATGACTTAACCCTAGAAAAATTAACGAACTTAAGACTATTAGAACTTCGAGACAATGATACGATCACTAATAAATCTGTTTCACTATTAACTAAACTCACATTCTTAGACTTGGGGAATAATAAAAATATAACTTCGGAGGCCCTTGTGGATATGCTAGATATACGGCATTTGAGTTTATATGCTAATGACATAATCGGATCGGGAAGTATATCTCATATGACAAAAATTATTGATTTGAATCTAAATGGTAATAAAATTATATCTGATGTCGATTTGAAAAATATAACAAATGTTGTTCATCTGACATTATGGGGTGATAAAATTCCCTCTGTCTGCAAAGTTACTTTCGATTATGTGAGTCGATTATCAAAATTAAAAACAATATGCTTAATAGATAATCACACTATTAGTGCTGAGAATAGGGAGGAATTGAAAGCTAAAGGTGTTTATGTGTGGGTGTAAGTTCAACCATTCATTTTTATTAATATTATTTTTCCCACTGCGATATACAATTATCACATGGTTTAAAAAGTTGTTTATTTCGATTCTTTCCGCATTCGGAGCAATGATGCATTCGACAAGTGTTATCCGATTGACAATGGGGGTTAAAACATGAATGTTCCTTGCAAAAATCTTTGCCTGGTATATTTATTGCATCGCACGTTGATCCATCGCGAAAAGATTTGGGGCATTTATGTTTTATACAAAGATAGGGAGGAGTAGGAATTTTTATTTTATCATCTGGAAATTTCTCTTCAAAGCATGTAATGCAGCAATGTTCAAGGCAATTATTCATCCCGGGATAATGAGCTTTATCGCAATATGATTCTCGTGATATGCTTTGGAGTTTACCTTTCCGAATAATTTTATGAGATAAATATGTGCACATGTGTTCATGACATTTACGATAAGAAGAAATGACATTCGTACAATTAAGAGCCTGACATATATGATCTGAACAATATAATGGATTTTTATCAGAATCGGGTTTGCTGTAACATCTAATTCCTAAAAAATTATATTTGCATACGGTTGGATCATGATCGAGACACACATTGCTTCCATGATGTTTGCGCTCTCCACATCCTTTAACTTCGCAATTACATTTTTCACAATTTTGAAATTTGATATCATGTCCATACATCCGTTGATCATCTCGAATTTTTTCAGCATAACTATTATAAAATTTGTTAGGTATTTGATTTCTGCATTGTATACATTTTTTAAGATATAGATGTGATTCGCATGCTTCCTTGCGTCCGAAAAAAGAAACAGCTTTATCAGTACATCCTTCATAATAGCAATTTGAAAACTTATATGCGCAACAAAAATCACCAAAACGTCCCTTATCTTTATGTTTCCCCTTCTGAATTATGCCAGTGCCCGTACATTTATCTTCCTGTTCACAATAATGCCGTTCACACGCAACCTTGCTTTGAAATTTAGTTATTCGATTAACAAATAATGGTTGGCGACAGGTTGAAAAAGTACATTTGGTGGCCATCATAAATATATTATTGGAATTATGATATAACTTTATTAGAATCAATGATTTTCAATTTTTTAGTGATTCAATGATTAAAAATTATTTTTTTTATCTAAAACTGCATAGGTGCCTTTCCCCTTTTTATATCTTTTAATGTATCCGTTGTTATATAAAAGATTCCATATCGAAAGGCGGCTAAAGGTTTTGTGATGATGCTCCTTCTCTAGATATTTTTTTATATTTTTTGGGTAAACACGTTCATATGTTTGATTATTAATATTCTCAAGGATTTCATTTGCAATATCATTGCTGATAGCAGTAGAAGTAAAAGTGGATATATCGCTCATTCTCTTATATTTCTTGATATTTTGATTAAATTATCTTAGCCATCAATATTTCAATTTTTTTGATTCAGCGATTATAAAATGAAATTTATGCAGCAACAGCTCCTCTGGTGAAACAACCATGCGATGATGGCGCTCCTTCTGTTTTCCATTTAATTTTATCAATTGTAGAACCATGTTTACCACGAACAAGATCGGCAAAGTGCATATGACAAGCCACAGCCGCGTCATCAGATGAGTGCCAACATGATGTCAACAATTCTTTTCCAATTTCTACATCTTTATAAACCGTGGTAACGAATTTTGAATCTAATTCATTATCACCATCATTTTCCTTTTCCGTCTCAATGGCAACATAAATAGGTTGTTCAGCTCCAGAACTAAATGTTTTCGTAGCAATTTGAAGCTTCGTTGTCATTGACAAAGAAGGTTCGCTCTTAAATTTTTCGAACTTATCACCGAGTTCCTTATATTTTGGCAAGTTATTAACCTGCAATCGTAACATCATAAGATAATATTCGAGAAGTATCATTGAACTTTCTTTTATTTTTGGAGCCGCAAGAGCTGTGGTGCACATTTCAACCAATTTAGAAACCGATTTCTTGCTAATGAATGAATCATTGTCTTCGAGCGTTATTTTTGCTTCCATGAAGCCTTTGACGCATGATTCTAATTCCGCAATTGCCTTCGTGCGTTGATCATCCGTAGCGGTTTTGCACTCAGATAAAGTTTTACCTTCTCGTTCTTGAACCACAGTGGTAACAGAACTACAATACGTGATAGCCGCCATGATGTCTGATCAAGCGATACTAAAGAATAAACTCTAACTGTGGAGGGCAACAAGAAGATAAAATTTCAACTTTAATTCGTCATCCTGTAAAGATATTTTTTTGAGTTTTAATTATATATAAAACATGTCAGTTAGCGATGATTGTAAGAAGAAAGACAGATGCCTTTTAGAGTCTTTTCGTAAGAAGCAGGAGGTAGATTTGACTGTATTGGGTTTTGATTATTCAGGGACATTCTTAGCCGCACATAAAGGTGTTGTAGTTGTTGAAGATCCATTTGAACTCAATTTTATTGCTGCTAGATCCGTCAGCGTGGTGACATTACCAAAAAGTCAAAAGGATAAAGGCAAAAAAATACGAATTGATTGCCAAGATCCTGTTTGTACTTTCATTAAATTGTTGATAAGTTTAATCAACAAGCCGGTGCTCATTCAAGTTGAGTCCACTTTTATACAGGGAGCGGTGTTTAAAGTGTCAGCGAGTAAGAAACAATTAACGTTGCTTATCAGTAGTGGCGGGTGTCAAAGCACTGTTCTAATTTCAATAGAAAATATTGCTGTTATTTTGGTACCTCTCAATAATACAAATGGAATCATTTTTGGTGATTTTATGGTCACTAATAATACCGTAACGCCACAAGATTTGCTTTTATTTCAAAAACCACCTGCATGAAGATGAATTGACTTAATAGATCTTGTGATGTTGATGATATTTTTTTATCATCAATATTTCTATTTATTCTTGGTTTGATATGTTGGATGACATATTATTCAACGCGTGCCGAAAAGTGTCATAACAATAAATTGAGATTGGTAGATTTCAAGCGTGAAAATGAATAAAAACATTGAAATTTAAAGTATTTGTAGGAAGCATATGTTCCAAGATATTATTAGTTCCTTTCTGGGAAGGGCGAAAATGGCTGCTGCTTCTCAATGTACGACGTTTCCAGAAATTTCATTGGCGAATTTCAAAAAAATTTTGGATGTGAAGGAATGTAAAGATTTCTTTCTAAATTTGAAAGATAAGGGAGATATGAAAGATGTACTGATTTTAACTGGGGTGCCGGCTTTTATTGTTGCTTTAGTTAGGGAACAAAAGAAAGATTCATATTTGAGTCGTTTAGTGGGTCACGGTGTTACTGAAACGAAAAGGATATCGCCTCGGGATTTGAAACCCGAAGCGTCACCGCCAGTAGCCGCGTCAGTTAAAACGGGCAGGGGTGTTGTTGCAGATGTCAAACCAAGGAGAAGTGTTGCTGAAAAAATTAATGCTGGTTGTATGAATTTATATAAATCCTTGATTGAGTTATGTAAAAGAAAAAAAATGATGCCGCGGAGGAATGTACTAATTCAGAAATTAAATGAAATCGATTTAAAGGATATTCCGGCGGGTTTAAAATGTGTTGGGGGAAGTAGTAAAAGTAGATCGGTGATTAATTTAGATATATTTTTTAGGAAGATTGTAGAATTGGGGTTAACTGTACCGATAGGACCGATCGAGGCTCAAGTATTTTGGCCAGGTATTCCTGCTGTTGAATTTGAATGTGGTGATAATTTGAATCCGGTTGATCGATTTACAAGTCGGGAGAAAACGGAGGCATTGAAATTTTTGAAAGAAAATCAGGATGAACTAAAAGAATATAAGAAAGGACGATATGGAATAGTCCTATTTATGCTTGACAATGCGCCGGCATCAATTAGGGAGAAGGAAGAGGGATATTTGATTGAATTTGTTCAGATTTTAATTAATAGGAAATATCTTGTGTTTAGGAAAGGAAATGTCGATTATGTAGAGGGTAGTTATGAGAGTTGGATGAAATCGATTGAAAATACTGATGGGGGTGAGGAAAAATCGGTATCGGAAAAGGAGTTTAAAATTCCCGAGAAAATGTTGGCGAAAATGTGTTATGATAATACGTTTGCGACGTCAGTTGGAGAGATAATATATTATCCGATTTATCATTTTGAGAAAATGGGGCCGCAACATGGGCCGACTTTTGTTTGCGAAATTATGTTGGAACCGAGGGAGAAGAAGAAATGTCGGCTGGTAGACCAGTATCCGTTTATTACTGATGACAATTTGTTAGAGAATCCGTTTGGGAATAAATTTTTTTCTGTGGATAACCATTGTATTTTGAAATTTTGTTCGAAGAGATGTAGTAAAAAGACGGCTGCATATGATAATGCATTGGAGAGCGTGATGAATAACATGGTTTGGGAAGAGAAGAATATTAAATCGGGATCGATAATTGTGGATTTGTATTTGTGCGGGAAAGCCGATGAGCCAAAGAATGATTTGGGGAAATTGAAGATTAATAAGGAGGAGATTAAGAAATTGCAGGGAAAAAATAAATATGAAAAGGTTTCGGGGATTAGAAATTCGCCGAAATTGACTTTGGATCGATTGTTGATGAGGATTGATCAGGCGGTGATGGTTTATTCAGTGAGTTGTGAAAAGGGTAAGAAATCGGGTGTGGTTTGGAGTTGTGATGTGGGGTATAAGGTGCGAGTTTCGGGTGATGATTTGATTTACGAAATAGATCCAAATATTTATAAAGTCGGAGATTGGAGGTGTAGTAAGAGTAAAGAAGAGAAGGATGATTGTGTGAATGATGTTGCGGATTATTTCATATCGAAGATTGTTCCATTTTTGAAATTTAAGAAACCTCGTGAAGTAGTGATTCCAAGTCCGCCGGGGCCGGCAGCTTTGCCGGTTAGTTCATCGGGGTATGTTTCTCGTGTTCCGCGTAGTTTGGCTCGGTTGATGAAATCGGTTGTTGAATCGAATCATAATTATGATCTGGTATCCAATTTTGTTCCAGCGCCGAGGGGAGTTCACACTCATCCGGCCGTTGGATCGGCTGAAATGCCTTCTCGTGTTGAGGAAACTGAAAGTGATTTTTTTGATGGATTGGGTATGAGTACATTTTCACACCCATTTTCACATGCATTACCGGAAACAAAAGATGATATGTATTCGGGATATGATGGATTAGCTATGGATGCAAATCGAAATGATAGTTTTTTTCATGTTTTTGAATCAAGTTATTCATCTCATGAAGCTTTGGAACAGCAAGGATATCGTTTTGATCGATCTCCCACCGCCGCTCCAAGAGGAGCTCCACCTGGATTATCCGCCGCAAGAAGTGCTCCACGTGGATTATCCGCAAGCGGTGCTCCACCTGGATCATCTGCAAGAGGTGTTCCGCCCGGATTATCTCCAAAAGGAGTATCTGCAAGGGGTCCCCCATCTGGAATATCCGCTAGAGGCCCTCCATCTGGAATATCCGCGAGAGGTCCTCCTGCTGGATTATCCGAAAGAGGTGGGCAAGAGAGTTATTACAATTGGCGCTAAACGAAATAGCATCTAGGTGAGATATTTTATAAATTAAATGAATGAGCCCTGCAGTCTGCGAGCTATTCATAATTTGAAGCACATCATTTTATCGTTCTCCATGCAACTGTTTGATACTAATTATACAATTTCTCGGGGACCATATTCAATCAAAAATTCGGTAAGGTAAGCTGCATTGAGTAGTAATTCAATGCTTATTGAAATTAAAATTGTTCCCTCAAGGCTGTCAACAACATAACCACTAAATTCCCAAATATTTGTTCCAGATAGATTATCCAACAAGAAAGCTGTTGATGTTGTAATACCAATTCTTTCATCTATAAAATCTATTTCTAAGGAGAATCTCGAGATATAAGTGAAGTTTATATTTATATCGCCTGACAGTTTGAGTATCGCTACATTGTCATCATATAAGTCAAATTCACCCATAAAATAACACTGTGTTGGTGATGTACAATCAAGTTGGATCGGCGGAAATTTATTTATAGTTGGAACGTTCACATTAATTGATTCAGGAATGATGTTTGTATAATTTCGTTCATTAACAAAGCATCTACTGTATTTATCCGGCATATATATTTGAAATTGTTAATAAAATAATATGTGAGAGTGACTTAATTTTTTACATCTTAGTTTTTTTTTGAATCAACACGATGATTGGAATAGATGCATTAGATGCATTAGATGGTTCCATTCTATTCTGATGTACTGTATCTAATCGCATTTCTTGCTTCTCATCTTGATTCTATTGCAAAAACATAACTATATATTCTCCCCGTAATTATTTAATTGTATATTCGTAATATATAATGCCGAAACCATGTGAACATAACTATAATCTTGTTCCCGCTTCAGAAATAATGGATCCATGTTGTCAAATCGAATTTTGCCCCCCCCCCCTAAATGTGGCTATTATATATCATCTGATGAAATAAGCGCAACGCAAAATGATGATGTGATTGTTAATCATTACACGGATAATATTGAAATCGATTATTCCATATTCCCAGAATTTTATGAAAGAGATAATTTAATTCAATATAATTATTTACCAAATATTCCACCTCAAATTCCTGCTATTGTTCAATTTTCTTTCCCCAATATTCAATCTAATACATATAAAATCGTATTTGGCTTTGACGTTAACACTAACCCTGTCTTGGCTACTTTAATTAACCCCCTGAAAATTATATATATGAATTATATATATATCGCACCGTCTTTTGAAAATATTGCTGAACGAGTAAATATCAGTGGGGAACGATTTGAGGGCATCAAATTTAACGCCTATGATAGACGTATATCGGCTATTGATATATTTTTTTATAGAGCATTTGCTCAAGGAGACACAGCTGTGGTTAATATAACTCGACAGAATCCAGGTTACAAAGAGGAATTATTAGGGCCGCCCAGGGATACAAATGATGCCGGTGAGATAGCAACATTTTTGTCTTATCCAACGACATTTGGGAATGGAGATATTCTTAGATTATATAATGGAAGAGGAGATAGAATATTGCAATTATACGATTCGGTAGAAGGAGCAAGAGAAATTCCAAATATATTTTTTTTAGGATTTCATTGATTCATCGTCGTGAATGCTTATCAATAATTTATCTCTTCGTGACGAACTTTCAAATTTTATTCCGTCGGCGTGAGGTGATTTTCCGAACTTGTTTCGTTGTAATTACGCCCAATGATCCAATCAATAATAGACATGGGATCCATGCAAAACGTTCTGGCATGATTCGGTGAACAAGAGTTGCTCCAGCACTTCCTAAGAATCCTCCAAACGCACCATGAAGAGTTGTCCAAAAAGGATATTCAATCATCCTCTCTATATCATAATCATTCGCCCATAAAAATCCGTTTGCATACCCTAATGCAAAAACAGTCCCCTCAGATGAAAAATTTTTTACAAGGCCATTAATACGATTAATTTTCTCTGCCATGTCTTGGATGATATGGCTCAGATATCTATTCAATTAAATAATATATATTTATAAATTCAATTTTTTTATGCATTTGTCGATGAACATAAAGGGATCATAACATATTTGTTGCATGATTTTACGCGTTGTTTGATGTATTGATTTCATTGGGTAAAAACAGACGTTCTGCTCTATTTGTGCAAATCGAAATAGGTTTGAGTTTATAATGTATCATGGAGTCGCAACAAAAGTGTAGGTTGTGTCGCCCTTCTCATCTGTTTTTCTCTCTAGTTTGCGTAAACCATTCATATTGTCTGGTAATTGAATTAGGTATTCTATCATCTTCTTTAGATACCCAACACCGACATCACCAAAGTTCATAATATCGAGATCATAAGGTAGTTTCCCAATTGCTTCATCTGTGGCATTTATTTCTGGGTCGTAATAATTATATTCTGGAGTTTTTGGAATATTATCTAGATCCTGACCTTCGTCATCATCGCTATCATTGCCAACTTCAGCATTAACGATTGGCTCTGTGACTAGTGGTTCGAATCTGCGAATTTTTAGAATTAAACCATTCAAACTTTTGACAAGAGCATGTTCTTCTGGTGTTGTCACATCAGAAATCACGACATTGGTGAGATCTGATTGAAGCAATGTTTCAAGCTGGGTTTTCATGATGTCAAGATAATTGTTCTGTGCGCGAATATCTTCGAAATTCAATACGTGATACTGATAACGTTCCGCGAGATAATTTGCTGCCGTTGTTTTCCCATGACCTTTTTTGCCGATGATACCGATTAGTTTCCTGTTCATTTTTGTGTTCTAAGATATAATTTGGTATTCGCCCAAATTATTTGAAATTCAATTTTTTGCATGATTTTTCTCTTGCATACGTAGGTTGTGTTCTTTTTTCTGATCTTCAATCAATTTCATAAATTGATTAGAGATATCAATTCCTTTGTTGATATATTCTTTTCAGGCAAGAGATATATAGAAGAAAAAAAGATCATTATTAACGTATGGCGGTGATCCCTCCTTGGCCATTTTCCAACTGACACGATCAATCCATTCATTAGTTATAAATAATAAATCATTTGGATAGCATCTTATTGTTCGTGTTGTATCAGCAAGTACATGCGGTGGCGTTCCATGTGTGGGGTATTCCACAGCTGATTGACGGTTAGGTACATCCGAACTAGTTGATTGAGTATAAACATTTATGGCAGCGAAGTAAGGAGTTCCTAATGTTCCATTTATGTTATAAAAAAAATAGCTAACTTTAATATCGAGATAATAATGTTCTTCTGAAAAAGGTATGTTATCAAATATAATAAAAAACAATACCGCTATGTTCTGCCCGCCCGCATTTTGTATAATCACTCGTGGACGCCCGTTCCAAAAAGATGTATATTGCGTTCTCACACTATTCGTTAGGGGAATAGGGGATAACGTCGTAGAGGGCCACCTAATAGGGTAGCTACTTCTCAATTCATAATAATCAGTTGCATTTGGCGGAATTATTGTAGGACCAAAAGGATTTAAAAAAATCTGTGAATTATTTATCATTATTAATTCTCTGTAATTTTCATTGATGTCATCACTACAATTATCACAAAAATTAGTTTCACTTTCCGATCTAATTGAATGATATGGAATAATATCATAATTTATATTTTCATTGTAATTTTCATTAACGTTTTGCCATTCATAATCATTTGGCATAATTGCATCCAAGGATAGAAGATCATAATTTGTATTACATTTCGTGCAATCAAGGGTAGAATGACCACAATCACATATTTTTTTCATTTTCCCTATATATAAAGAGACAAAAAAAATATCATTATGAAAGATAACTAATAAAATGACAGAAAAAAATGCATTATTTAAAAAATTAATATACACATCGAATTCGTAAAATATAGCGAGTTTTGTAAATACGGCGCGAAAACTATCCACTTATGGAGCCAGCATCTCAAATCGAAGAAACATGAAATGAGAGCTGATGATTAAGTTATCAGATCATTGAAAGTAGTGCTTTAACTGCCGCTCCATATCGCTTTGCATCATTTTGAATTTGAGATATGATTGATTCGAAATACCAGTGGCCCATTGGCGTATAAGCTCGAATAATACCCAGGAGATCACTCGGCAAGTTTGTTTCTGTCATTCCATTATCAAAAAGAGCAATGTCACCTCTGATATTTACTAATGTTTTGGATCCTGGAAGAGTAATCGATTTTAGTTCTCCCTTATGATTTAATATTGCTTTCCATACGGTTTTAGTGTATAGGAGTATATCTGATTCTTCTTCTTGATCGTAGAAAGCTGTTCGAGATTGCGGAAATGATTGTTGTTGTAATAAAATTGTGAGAAATGGAGCATAGTCATCACCAGCATCTTCAACGAGTAAAATCTCTCCGAGTAGGATCGGCCGGAATGATAGAAATGGCGGAATATTTGCTTCTGATGAATAAAATTCATATGGATGATAACTATGAGAACTAAAAAGAGATTGTAGCTTGGTCGGTATGCATATTTTTTTCTCTTTATATTTCTCGCAGTTTGGGCATACATTATTTTTAACTGCCGTGGTATATATATTTTTAACTTTTTCTTCATATGTCATCATCATCAAAATTTCTGAATATAATATACTAATATTTGAATTAGTTGATTCGCGGTTAAGATCAGATGTTTTACGGCATAGAGGGCACCACCAGCCTCCTATTGCTGTTGATGGAACGGCTAATTTCGGTGCTATGGCCAAAAAATTATCCGACAGATGTTTTTTAAAACGTAATCGGTCACGTTCCATAGAACTTAAGCTAGCCCTTTCACCAAGGTCTCTTAGGAATAATTCCTGTCCTGTGGCCAAATGATTATCTGACATATGTTTTTGAAAACATTCCCAATCGCATACTATTGCACAACAAAATGGGCATGACCATGATTTCTTTTTTAATAGTACATGAACGAGATTGCATCCATTGTGACAAAAACAATTAATTCCAACACTGTATCTAAAATCAGTCCTTTCTTTATAGTGTGAAACAGCACGAATCTCTGGAATTTTACAGGGACATTTACTTTGTGTGCCTAATTGGACGGCTTTTGATAAAATCGACCTAAATTGCTCAATCTCCTTTGGGGTCATAATTTTTATTTCTTCTGGAGTCCTATTGATAATACTTTGCGGCCCAATCGACAGTTCCAGAACAGATGGCGGTCGATGGCAATCTGAACATGCTCTTCTATATACAGGATAAAAAGTACCTTCGCCGAAAAAGAATACATCGAGAAATAGGATTTGTTTCATCTGACTGTAATCAACCCAAAATACTTTAAACTATTCAGCTCATGATCTTTTCAATTTTTGTAATGCGATTCCCATTTCAGAATCGCGCCTCGGACAATAGATATGATACATCAAATCCATCGGTAATTATCAACTGACATACTTAAATATGGATTAGGGCCCTAAGCGTTTACCATATTTAAATATTATTCCATTAGTGAGACGGATGATTGAATACTTAGCGAAAGGTCCTGTGCCAATATTTTCAACTCTTCCGGAAAAATCTTTAATCTCTTCGAAATTGTTTCTGCTGTTGTAATCTTTGTGGCCTAATTCACCAGTAGAATTGAATCCGCAAGTCATGACATTTCCATTTCCGAGCAAACAAATTGCATGATCGAAGCCTGATAAAATTTTAACTATATTTTTTGGCAAATTTTTTATTGGGCCAAAAGTATTTTGGTCATGAGTATTTCCATGTCCCAGAACTCCGGATGCACCAAAGCCACAACTCATCAACGTTCCATCATTCATTAACATAAAAGTGTTACAGTTACCACAAACAATTTCCGTGATATTTTGGGAAATATTCTCTATTTTTGTAAATCTTCTCATAGTAACGTTATTACCAAGCCCCAATTGACCTGATGCATTCAGGCCGCAGCTCATCACGGTGCCATTATCTAATTTTATAAAACTATGAGAATGACCACATGAAACCAGCGCAATATTTTTAACGTCATTCATTTCTTTTAAATAATTTCTTTCTTCATTATGTTCAAAACCGAGTTGACCATATACATTACTACCGCATCCCCACAAAGTTCCATTTCTCAGAAGGATTAGGGTATGATTGGCCCCGCATGCTATTTGGAGTATATCCTTTCCCCCCACAGTATCGACTTTGACAAAACTATGTCTGTACAAAAAATCTCTAAAACCTAGTTGACCGTTATAATTATCCCCGCGACATAATAAAGTTCCGTCAACTAATAGTATCATTGTATGACTAGATCCATAAGCAATCTGAAATATATCTTTCTCGAAAATTTTTCTATCGATAGCCCGAGTTTTATCCAACCACTGCATACAGGATTTATTATCATACTCTCCCAAATTAAAATCCATCACACTTCCGTCACCATCAAAGATTAAAAATTCGCTGTTCCCACACATTATTCTATTCCGCTTCAAAAAATTGTATATATAAATCCTCATCAAATCGTCATTAGCTCGCGAACAATATTTATAATTCTGATGAAAATTTAATTTTAACAAATGAGTCCAATTCAATTTTAACAAGTCTTCTTTACAATAGATGAATAACACGCCAGGATTATAATTGGTAACAATATAAAGTAAGTCTAAAGGAAGAGCTTGTAGAAAAATTAAATCATTCATTATATCATATCTCGTGGGATAGTTATTAGCGTTCATTTTATTTTATATATGATTTTCAATTTTTTATCCGGGTCAGGTTACATATGCTATTTTATTTTGGTTTCCGTTATGGTAATGGATATGTTTTCTTTTGTCATTTAGTAAGATTGCCACGCAGCCATCGTGGCAAGGCTCTATTCCAGTACTGAAACCGTTTCCGTTGCTAGTATTAAAAAAAGTAACAAGATTTTTTCCCATGTAAGCAATATCAACAGTTTTTTCGAATGGATCCGCAAAAATGCACGTGTAAGTACTAATTGTTGAACTATCTGATGGAACATTCTTGAGTTCCATATCCATAATTCCCTTATATTTCTGATATAATATTTCCCTTTGATTTTGGTCTAATGTGATCTCAATATTTCGTTTGATGTATTTATTAAATCGTTTGATAAAGTCGTACGAATGGTTAGGAAATACACATTTTGTTGTGCGCTCCATTAGAGCTGTGCTGTTGAATATTTTGAGATATTCTTTGCCGTTTTCATTTACGACGCCATAGGCCATTTTACAAATATCGAGATCAAAATTTGCCACGATATATTTATACATGTCGGAGCCTTTCTGCTGGACTTTTATCTGTTGAAATTTATGTCCACCCATGTTAAATTCAGTTATGTTCGAGATTTCATTTAATAATTTTTTGTACTTTGATGATCTGTATATTTTTTTAACATGGGGCGTCCAACTCCCTAGATATTTATTGATTAATTTGTTCGGTGGAGCAAATATATCAATATCTGAATCCTCCCAGTATTCGTCGTATACGCATTGCAAAATAAACGATCCCGAAATTATTCCACCGGTTTCTTTTAATATATTTTTCAATTCAGTTAACTTATCGTGCCCTAAATATTTTAGTAGTCTGCTGTTTATCGTTGATATAATTTTCGCTTTGAATAAAATGTAATTCTGTTTCCGTGGAAAAACAATGTTATAGTTATTGAATTCTGATATGGTTAGATATTCGCTGATAACTGAGACTAGATCATTGATGAGAGTTAGAGATTTCATTATATGTTAGTATTAGATTTTGTTGTTATTTTTTAGTGTTATTTAAAATCAATTTTTTGATTAGTCGTTCAGATGCCCGGCAGCAGTGGCATTGTAAAAATTGAATTTTATATAAATAAGTTTTTGGTTTGCAATGATGTGAGATGAGCAAATGAACAAAAAAAGATTAACGAAATCTGAGATCAATAAAAAGAAGTTCGATGACAGCATCAAATCTGAGATTGTCAAAAAGAAAGAATTCAAAAAATTTGATGTACATGATTTCGAGAATGAATTTGCGGGTGATGGTGATGGCTATCCAAAAAAATATTCGCAAGAATTCGCTGAATGTCCTCTACCAGGAGATGTTACCGTTTCTTACTTTCGATGGGGTGATGATGAGAAGAACCCTTGGGATTATGTTTCATACACACACGACGTAAAACTCAAAACATGCGAAGAATTGATGAATTTGATCGCAAAAGTCATTGGTGATGGCAAAAAGAATATTCCAATCGTAAACAAGGAGGGAGTAACTTTAAGATATGTTTGTGGTTTCCCTGACTGTTTGTATTTCGGTATCGGTTACAATGAAGAGACCAATAATATTAATTTTGGTAACGACACATATTAGAATCTGAGAAAATTTGAATTTTTAATTATCTGAATATCTATTTTTTAGGCAAAGATGAATCAAATGTCAAAAAATTACGCGTTCATATCTTTTGATGGAGAGAAACTGTTTGATAGCCAGGATTATCAAATTGGGACATGCGTGAAGATAATCAATTGTCAAAATAAAGAAGAGGCGGTAGAAAAATTATTGGAGGACAACGAATTATTTTCTGCATGGGTAGGTGGCGGCGGGAGAGATTTGTATGATAAATTATTCGGTGAATATCCCGAAACATCAGCGGAAGATGATGAATATGTCGTAAGTGATAAACTTTTTGAGGAGATTAAAATTGAATATTCATCTAATTTATCTGCATTCATATCTGCAGTCAATTCTACCAAAGATAAAAAAGGTTCTTATATGAATGAATATGCTATAATTGATACTGATGAGGTATTATATAAAATTCTCATGAGCAAATCTGTTCTTGAAGAGGAACACGCTAAAATCAAAAATTGTAATTTGGGGGGATAATTTATTTGAATGCCCCCGCAAATTGAACCTCCTAAATGACTTTAATAATCTGTTCTTAATTTATAAATATATATGAGACATTCACCGACGTTAAAAAAAGTTCCAGGGTTCAAAAAAACAAATCCAACGGGCAATTTGGATATCGTTCAACATAATGATGTTGTGTATGTGGGTTCTGTAAATGAAATGAACATCTACAGTTTAAAAACTAAGGAGCGTATTAGCACAATTAAAATTGCTGGATTTGTGCCTCAAGTAGCTTTGTTAAGTAATGATTTATTGTTGATTATTGGGAATACTACTGTGTATCTCTATAATAATGAGATAATTGAAAATCCTATACTACTGGATCAACTTGATATTGGCGGAGGCGTCATTACTATCATTAGTTATGAATCGAAAGATAGTGAGAATAATATGGTGCATATAGCATATATCGTGTGCGATAATGGTTTGAAGACGGTAAAGATATCCAAGAATAGAAAGCTTCAGTTGTTAGCAGAATTTCTTTTTGATGCTAATTTATCAACGAGTATTCACAAGGATATCCGGCTGGATAAACCAATATTGTACGTTGCTGCTCTGACGCATAATTTATTATATGTGTTTGACATATCTGGTAAGCGTGCTGTGAAACCGAAACTTGTAAAGAAGATTATAAACAAATTTGTTCCAGATTGTCTTACCCAAACGAGCTGCGATCCGAATATTCTTCTGTGTGGTGGCATATTCGGTTTAGTATTTTATGATGTGACCGATCCTAAAGAACCAATTGTAATTAGCAAACAGTTGAATTCTTTTGGTAATTTCATTACATTTATTCCTGGGACATTCTACGTTATGAACGGCATTTTTCAACCCGAAAATCAACTTGTTTTGGGGGAAATTAGTGTGAAAAAAGATAAATGCGAAAAATACGTATCTGCTAAATATAAAAATATAGACAGTATAAAATTACAATCAGGCCGATTGCCCTGGGATGTCATAGTGGTTCAAAATAAAGATGATGAGAATTTATATGAAGCGATTGTAACAAATAATACTGAGGCCAAGATCGAAGTCGGTAGAGTGAGATTATAAGATATGAGAAATTAGCCTTTCTCTTTGGAACACATGAAATTTGAGATTATTTCATGCATTGGGACATCACAGAGGAGCAAATATTCCGTTTTCATATGGAGCAAAGGATAATTATGGAAATGTTGCGGTGGAAACCGTTAAGATAATAAGTCCTGCAGCACCGCCACCACTATCTCCAACAGCTTCAAGATTTCCTCCTCCACCGCCGCCTCCGCCACCGGGTTGGTCGCCACTTTTTCCAGAGCTCATTACGTCACCACCCGGTCCTCCTGGTCCTGCAAATGTATCTCCACCTTTACCACCGAGGATATCAACTATGTTAGGCTCTGGACCTGGAATTATTGTAATTTGGGGAAATCCACTTCCACCATTTCCTCCAGAAAAACCGATTCCATCAGTAGGAACATTTGCCACCGATCCACCGCCTCCACCCAAAGATGAAGTTGGTGCATTACCTCCTTGAGTTTGCACTATCCCAACTATTAGTCCACCTGAAAAGGTAGTCGCATTTCCATTCATGCCTGGAGAAGCCACACCTCCAATAGTATATACAAAAACTTGTCCCTTACTGACTGAAACTTGATACGATGCATAACCTCCAGCTCCTCCGCCTCCGCCTCCAAAATTTCCTGTTGGACCGGAAACTTTTGCCAAGCTTCCGCCAGCTCCTCCTCCCCACTGTTGAACAATCATTGTATATGAAGATTGTGCGGTAAACGCTCCAGACACTTCCAAAAATATTTGACTTAAAGCGCCAGTTGACCCTCTTGGTCCTAATATTATCGGACAACAATGATTTATTGATTGACATCCTTGTTGATAAGATCCGCTGCTATTCTTGGAATTTTCTAATTCATTTTTTAAATCTTTTATAATTCTTTTTCTCAAAGATGCACGACACGAATCACAATTACATTTATTAACTATATTTGAAGTTTTAAGATCTTCTCCCAGCATATCAACTAGTGCATCAAATGTATTAATGTGTCCGTTATTATTTTTGTTCGTCATGCTATGTATATATATATGAATCATAATTTTTTATCTCATGGTTTCCATAAAATGGCAGCAAAGATTGAATATAGAATGCCATATAGGTCTTACATTTATTCCAGGAACATTCTACGTTGTGAACGGCATTTTTCAACCGCAAAATATAAATGCATAAATAGATTGCATGTGGAGCAAAGGATAATTATGGAAATGTTGCGGTGGAAACCGTTAAGATAATAAGTCCTGCGGCACCGGCACCACCAAGTGTGAAATCATTAATACTTGGTCCACTACCGCCTCCTCCGCCACCGCCACCGGGTTGGTTGCCACTTTTTCCAGAGGTCATTGAATTACCACCTGGTCCTCCTGCTCCCGCGAATGTATCTCCACCTTTACCACCATAGATATCAACCCTAGGAGATGAAATTATAATTTCGGGAAATCCATTTTCACCATTTCCTCCGGGAATACCAATTCCATCAGTAGGAACATTTGGTACCAGTCCACCGCTTCCACCTAGGAAGGAAGTTGGTGCATCACCTCCTTGAGTTGCTACTATCCCAACTATTGATCCACCTGAAAAAGTAGTTGGATTTCCATTCATGCCTGGGGAAGTGACACCTCCAATAGTATATATAAAAACTTGTCCGGGACTGACTGAAACTTCATAGGATGCATAACCTCCTGCTCCTCCGCCTCCGCCCCCATAATTTCCTGTTGAAGGGGAAATTTTTGCCAAGCCCCCACCAGCTCCCCCTCCCCACTGATCAACAATCATAGTATATGAAGAACGTGCGGTAAACGTTCCAGACACTTTCAAAAATATTTGACTAAAAGCTCCAGTTGACCCTACTGGTCCAACCATTATAGGACAATGATTTATTGAATCACATTCTTGTAGCCCAGATCCATACCAATTCTTGGAATTTTCTAATTCATTCCTTAAGTCTTTTATAATTCTTTTTCTCAAAGAGGTACGACACGAATCACAATTACATTTATTACCCTTATTTGAATTTTTGAGATCTTTTCCGATCAAATCAACTAATGCATCAAATGTATTAATGTGTCCGTTATTATTTATGTTTGCCATACTATGTATATATATATCTATATCATAATTTTTTATCTCGTGGTTTCCATAAAATTGCTCTGATCTGATTCTATGATAACTTAACATGTTTTAAAAATTTTTTTGTAAAGAACATCTCGATCAATATTATCGTTGCTGAATCGTGTGCACAAAACATAAATCGCATTAATACCTTTTTTTAGATGCTCAATCGGTATGGTCCAAATAAATGATTCTTGATCACTCATTTCTCCAACTATTGTACAATTGTCATTTTGATCGAAATTTATCCATGAAGTGGTTGGATCATATGCTTCATTGCCATCACTTAACCACGGATCTCCAACAAGTGCAAACAGTTTTCTTGCCCAATAATTATTTAAGCATTTATCGTCTTCGCGAATGTTCATTGATAACAAATTATATTGATTTAAACAATTATAAATTATTTGAAAGACTAATGGAATTTGTTTGAGCTTCCATAATTTTGATGTCTTGAAAGAAAATATAAATTCTGACGACATTTTATTCTGGTCAGTATCATTATTATTAATAAATTTATTTACGATATTATCAATAATTTCTCGATATGTGTCCAATTGAGAATTAAATTCATCATCACTGAAAGTTTGTTCTATGCAAAGCGATTTGAAAAATAAACGTTTTTTCCTCTCATCGCTTAGGTGGATGGGTTTTCTGGGACGATACTTTTCTTTTTCTTCCTTTAGAAATCTATCGGTTTGACTCTGAAAACAAGTAGAGCACATAAAACAATTACTTGGGATTCCGTAATATTTTTTACAGCTTAAGCACAATATTGATTTCGGTAATTTTTTTAATAATTTGCGACAATGGTGGAAAGATTTAGATACTTCGACTATGTTGTGCGCATCGGGAGAATCTAAAAAAGGAGTGATCGTTAGTGGAAATATACTAATTATTTTATTCATTTGATTCCATGTTGTTACAATTCAATGTAGCAGTTTTTTTTAAAATCAATTTTAATATTATTCGTTTGCATCATAAAGTTAAAGCGGGCTGAGATCATGAAGTGGCAGTTTTCCCTCGTTGTCGCCGTCGGTTACCGCCACGGTAATTTTGGCGGCGGGGTGAGGCTTTTTTCAACTTAGGGGTTTCACTACCTTCTTGAAGATCTATTTCCTCTATTGTTTTGGATCGGAAGAAATCCCGGAGTCGGATGAGATCGGAAATCAATTCTTTTTCATCATCAAAACGCCTAATATCCTCATAGTTGATGCATTTGAGAGATGCGTGATGGTAGGTGGTGGCGGCATCGGCGGGAACATCTTTCCGAAGAAGCCGAGTTTCCGCGTAGTTGAAGGAATCAACGGGATTGATGATGGATAGTCCGAAATGGGTACCGTCGAAATATACGCACGTTTGTCCACGGGTCGATGGATTTATTGTGATCCCTTTTAGCTCGTTGGCCACAAGGGATTGATGTAGCGATTGATTGATTATCCTTACAGTATTCTTGGCTTCCAGCAGGAACGCAATATCCGCCTGAAGAGAAAGAGAATGGAGCCCTAGATAATCAGCTTGAGCTATTAGACATCGATGTCTCAAATGCATCTCCCGATAAATCGCCAAGGATGCTTTGACAGTTCCTTCGCTCATCTCTCTTTTGAGTTGGAGATCCTATTATACGTGTTAATTGTTTTATGGACTTTTCAAATGGTCGATAATTTCAACTTTTTTTCAAGTGTTAGGATAAAAGTTGAAATATTGAGTCGTTGAGAATGAGACGAAATATAATGGGATTAGATTTTTTTATGGATATTTGTTCCCTAATCGGAATGCTTCCGGTTGACTTACAATATATCGTGATAAGTTATGATAACCTCATAATATTTCTACTTTCGGATGTCGAGCTAATGAAATATGATTGGTTTATATTGATTAAGATTATTTTCGGTCGAAATTATTCGAGAGAGTTTTTTACGAATGAGGTGATGATGAAAATATATCTTAGTGGATGTCGGAAGTTTGTGAGAAAACTATTATTCAGGGATAATACAATTATCAAATTGAGAGATGGTAGATTGATGGGTTCTGGGTCTAATTATTTGGGTCATATGGGTTTTGGGGATGAAATGTCAAGATATTTATTCAGTGTGATTGAAAATGTGCCACAAAATATTATAGAAATTGGTGTAAATATGACGGATACAACTCTTAGATTATCAGATGGAACATTGATGAGGTCTTCTATTTTCACAAAAAGAAAATTTAAGAAAATAAAACTGAAGAGAAAAAATATTGTTGAAATAATATCGGGATCAGGGCGATCGAAATTTATTAGATTTTCGAATGGAACAATACTGGGTTATGGTTATGGTTTTGCTTCGGATTCTGTTTTTAGTAAGCCATGCTTTAAAAAAATTGATTATGTACGGAATGTTGCGGATGTTTATTGTGGCGTTTATCACAGTTTTTTAAGATTGATGGATGGAAGAGTGATGGCGCATGGTTTTAATCAACATGGACAGTTGGGTCTTGGTGATAAAATGGATCGGAAAAATTTTACAGAAGTGGGTGGGTTGGATGATAAAGGTAATATCGTTGAAATAATAGTCGGACATGGTACTACAATTATTCGATTAGTCGATGGGAGTATATTGTGTTGTGGTAATAACTCAGATGGGCAATTAGGGTTTGGAGATATAAAAAATCTATATGTGTTTAGCCAAATCAAACATGTTCCGGGAAATATTGATAGGATAGTATTTGGTTGTAGTCATACGTTTATATTATTAACTAATGGAGTTTTAATGTGTTCGGGGAATAATTCAAATGGACAATTGGGGCTTGGGGATCTTGTTGATAAATATATTTTTACAGAGGTGGCTGTTGTTCCGAAGAATATTGTCGAAGTGTACTGTGGGTATTGGGATACGATCATCAGGTTGGAGGATGGGACATTGTTGGGGACTGGCGCAAATTTTAGTGGTGAGTTAGGGTTAGGAGATTCGAGAAGAAGAATTTCTTTTGAAGAAATAACACCGCTTCCAAAAAATATTGCGGAGGTGGTGTGTTATAGTACGGGAACACTAATTAGATTTTTGGATGGGACATTAATGGGCTCGGGGAATAATCAATACGGAGAATTAGGGCTAGGGTTGAATATTTCGTGTAACCGGTTTACTAAGATAAACGGAATAGATGGATTTGTTATTGAAATAGCATAAAATTTGATTTTGTAAGTCATTTGGTGGATGGTTAAATATTCTTTTGGGTTAGGGCATGGGAGAATATTCAGTTCGTGCAGCTTTCGAAGCTGGGTTGAAGGTAGGACCTATTTGCAGTTTGGGACTTTTCACGGAGGATGATGAATATCTTTCGTTTCATCGAATTGATAGCCGTTTTGAATATATTGCGGAGGGATTAAAATGGCAGTGGATTGATATCATTTCCGAAGATTTTCTTTCTAGTGAATTATGTTATTTTATGGAAGGCGATGGTGGTAGTGTATTTTTTTTTCCAGATTCGCATAATTCTGAAATAGCTAAAACGAGATTTCTTTATGCTTTGACAGGGCCTACCTATAGTCCACGAATTTCTGATAGAGGAACATTATCTTATCATGGGCCAGAATATATAAAAATAAGTGTGATAGAAAAACAATTAGAATCAATTGGATTTATAGTGTGGGAGGGACATAATCCGCTAGATCGTTTGAGAAGTAGTGAGAAAAAGGGGAAGTACGGAACATTTAGAAATTTTTATCCAAATGTTAAGGTACATTTGGTAGCGGGTGATAAATATTTGAGGTGTGAACATAATATGAAGAAGGGTATTAAATATTTGAAATTATTGCATAAGTCGTATGTTGCGAGGTTAGGAAGGGTATTTGATAGGGTGCCGAATGTGCTTCTTGATATTATTTGTTATTATGTTTTGGGGGATTTGGTAGTATTGTAATGATTTATCACCCGCATTCTAAAATTTAATCCGAATTATTATATATATATATAAATGCCAGAGAAAAATTTTAATAATTATAATTATGTTCCTTATTCCGAAAAGATGAATTATGATTTCGATAATGCTGATATTACTTCTTGCCGATGCCCCAGAAGTCAATCTATCGAATATAACGATATATATTCTACAATAATTTTGAGAGCGGCTAGTCAAAATTATTGTGAATATGATACTTTAAATCACTATAATTATGATAATTATAATTATTTTCCCAAGGTCAATATCTTTTATGATATCAATAACGATAAATATAGCGAATGCGAGAAAGAAACGAGAAATTTAACCTCTTCATACATAATATCTGATTCAGAAACTGCTGATCATAATTACGATGAGAGTATTTATGTTTCAAATAAGGAAGAAAGCGAAGCAACACTATTTTCTTTAATGAATATTGAGTTATCACATATTATCGGGGCGGGTGGTACTCGAATCCTTGGATTCCGAATAAATAACAGGTGGCCCCTATTATTTAACGAAAATGTACCTGTTACTGATATTATAAGCGGACCCCCTTTTGTTGATTATTTATCGGATAATTCAGGTATTACCATTTTAAATTTAGCCCAACCACTTAGGATAAAATTTACATATTTTTTATTAAGGGTAAATTATGAAATACCTGATCCAGATGATGCGATGTTTAAGATAGAAAAAAATGGGATAATTCTCCCAAGGCTATACAGCTTTAATACTAGCTCGCTGCCGCCGGCGAGCAATTTTTCTCCTACGATTGAGTTTACGGACGGATTTCTAAATGGTGATACTTTAAGACTCAAAAATGTTACAACAACAATTAATAGAGCAGGGAGAACAATATATTTATACCCTGTAAATGGTTATGCATTACAACTTTACGCGGTAAGTCTTCCATACTAAACTGGAATTGTAAATATTAGAATCAATAAAATCTTGATACCATTGAAGTGTAAGTTAAAATTATTTGCAACGGGGTAAGAAAAAAAGTATTCGAATCAGGTCTGGTGGCAGCCCAGCTCGTTATCTCCCATCGTTGAAGGCAAAAAAAGCTTCACCCAGTCGGCAGTGTCACCACAATACCAGTAAACTCACCCTCTTTCACTGCTATTCCTCGCTGATAGATATATGGCAGATTATGATGAATCTGTTCTTATTAATTCTGCTATGCTTGCTTTGAATTGAAATTCTAAAGCTGCCTATAAATTTATCGGAGATTTTTTATTATAAAAATAAAGAATAATAAAGATAAATCAATAGCGATCAGCCAAGTACTCAAAATATTTGAAACACTATCCACATGTTAAAGTACACTTGGTAGCAGGTGATAAATATCTCAGATGTGAACATAATATGAAGAAGGGTATTAAATATTTGAAATTATTGCATAAGTCGTCTGTTGGGAGGTTAGGAGGGGTATTTGATAGCGTGCCAAATGTGCTTCTTGATATTATTTGTTATTATGTTTTGGGGAAATTGGTAGTATTGTTATGATTAATCTTTTGGACCCTTACTTGAATATGCTTCAGCTAATTCTATCGGATCTACTTTGTGTCTCTTGGCTGCTTCACCAATCAGAGCTTCTGGTTCATCTATTCGTCCACGTCTAGCTCTTATTTGCCATGTTAGTTCGCCGGCATATAATTTGTGACGCTCTGCCGTTTCATGAATGGAGTTCTTTTCTCGAGTCAATATTTCAAAAAGAGTTCCAAAAATATCATTAGGTAATTTCCATACTTCTTCTTTCCATTTTCTCTCCGTTGTATCTTTTGAAAATTTTTCAATTATCTCAGTTTGTTTGTTCTTTAATACTGTTAAATATTCTATTTTATCTTTGTATCTCTCACAGCACTCCTTAAGATTCAACAACCAATTGACTATTGAATCAATAGAAGTATCATAATCATATATCTTGATAAAGTATATGCAGCAATCTTGGATTCTTTGACACTTATAGGCGAAACTTATTTTTAAAATCGTGAAAACACTGGTTGATGATACGGGTTTTGGTCCTAGAGGATAAATTGATTCTAAGAATATTTTGAAGTCGTCAAACGTATAATTTTTAATTTTAATTATGTTACCACTTATTTCCATCAAATCAGTCATTTTTTTGTCTTCCTCTTTGTCTTCAATAAGATCTATTAAATTTTTGGACATCGCTTTTTTGAATAATAATGAATGGTTCATAATCGCGGATTTATAAAATGGTAATAATTTACCCTCTAGCTCAAATGAAATATCATGTTTCATGAAATAAAATTCATCTGGAACTTTATCGGGAACTTGTGGTTGTTTTTCTTTGGCTGCCATACTGTATGATTCGTCTTAGGTTCTAAGTGAGTCAAATCTTTAATAGGTCTTGAATTATTTCTTTTTTCAATTTTTATGAATGATTTAAATGACCAATATATATTGGTCATTTCCATCGTCTTCTATTCGATTTTTCTCAAAATTATCACAATTAGACATTGTCATTCGGAACTATCTGGCCAATCAGTCTTAAATGCTCGGTAATATATCGAAATAAAAAATTGAATTATTGATAATTTGGGTTGTCCTTTACATTTTATGGGATTATAGTAATCAGCCATGACTTCTCTTTCTGAAGACCATGTTGCCATCGGTGTTCCATCCTCTGAAAGTACCACATTTGGTGGATCAGTAACCGAAATAAAAAAATTGTATAGTTTAAGGGAACTACAAGATGCATCTCGCCGAGCATTTGTTATATCTCCACTATTAAAAAGACGAGCAGGAACTGTTACAGCAATCGCTCGACCTACTCCATCGAAACCACGAGCACCGACTACGCCAGCAATTACGGGTGCAGTATTCCCATCTCCCCAATCCGCTTTTGAGTTGCCATTTCCAACCGATGAACATCTGGCGGCTTTTGGTAGTCCTGCTGCGGCATCTCCATTTCAGCGATCATCTCCTTCATTAACACCACTAGCCCCTGCGGCTGTTGGCTCTATACCGGGTCCCATTTCTGCTGTAACTGCTGTTCCATTAGATGATCCATATTTTTCTTTTCCAGATCTTTCTTTTCAATGGTCTCGGGTTCCTCCAATTGGATTTCATGGGGCTTCTGCGCAAGCGGATAGTCTCAGTCGAAAAAGGCATTTGGGAACAAATCATGATGATGTCAAAACAAAAATCGCTCGGGGAATCAATCACCCTAGTTATCCAGGAGAAATTTTCAGTGTGGAAAAAATGCCCGATAACATAGAGGAACGTATATCTCTACATAAAAAGAGAATAACCTGTCTAAAATCAGCAAGGATACTCAATTGGAGCATTTCTCGTCACAACGAAAATCTACGTTCAGCTAAATTCACAGCATATATTCGATCTCCTGATCATTTTAAGAAAGATGATTATGAGGAACCATGTAGCATCGAAGGTGAACCTGATTTAATTGATGATGCTCTTAAATTTCATGAGGATAAAATGACCGAAGCTGAGAATATTCTTATCAAAATAAAATTATGGAAAATGATTGGTACTGTTGCCGATATAGTTGATTTCCCAACTTATAATCGTTTTTGTAGAGATTTAGAAACTATAACTAATACTACTAAGGGATTGCCGGAAATAAAGAGTGAATGTAAGCGATCAGATGATATAAAAAAATATATTCAGTTAATCATCACAGAAAAAAGATATGTTCTTCCTTGTTTTAAAGAAGCTAAAATTCCAGATAGTATGGTTAACATGCCAATCGTTGAGGAATTTATTGAAGATTTACATAAGCGACATAATCAGGAACTTATCGATTCTTGGTATAAATTACATAAAATTCAAATTGATAAGAATAGGTTTAAATTTGTACCTTCTGCCAAACCATGTAAAGATGGTTGTATGGCTTGTCGATATCAAGTTAGAACAAGTCGGATTGATATTACTGGCATCAATTTTCGCGATCTTACATATTTCGATGTCATGTCCGACAAATTTGTTGGCAGCGAAAGACGTGAACGGATAGAATCATTATAAATGTTTGAAGTAATGTATACGAAATAATTTTATAGACAAATTATTTTGATATATAATATCTTGGGTTAGTTTAACGGATGGTGAGATCTTTGAATCTAAAGCGACTAAATAACAACGAAGTAATTTAAATTTTGGTAATTAATCAGAAAAAACTTCATTAATAATAATTAATGCATCATCATTTGAAAGGAAATTAACAAATTCTTGTTTTATTTTGATGAACCAATCATCAAAATTTTTTTTATATTCAGATCGATTCAACATATTAATTATATTTCCATAATGACTATTCGGTATTATATTTTTTAAGTTAGCTATATTATTTGCTCTTTGATATTCTTTTTTATCATGTAATTCTTTTTCAACTTCGAGATGTTTTTCCCATATTTCTATTTGTATGGCATTCATTAAATTAATAATGTCTGCTCCATTATTTTTTCCCTTAATATTATCAAAAAATTTATTTATTTTTTCTATTACAATATTTCTCTTGGGTTTGATCATCTTTTTAATTTCTGGTTCTTTTATTTCTTTATAACCATTCCAATTATATGGTTTTGCATATCCATTTCTACTCATAAAATCTTCCATATTTTCTATCCCCATTGACGTATTACAAAGAGAGCAAATTGGTCGTAAATTATGTATTGTAGCATCTCCTCCTTGGTTCTCGCTAATTATATGACCGCAATGAAAATTTGTTGAAGAAATATTAGCAATTCCACAACATAAACATTTTGAATTCATTAATGTGCCGCCAGTATATTTGACCCAAACAGAATTTCTTAAACTTGCGCCTAAACTTTTTTTTGTCTTTTTATTTGATTTTGTGTTTCGAACAATCTTATCTCCGTTTACTGGATTTTTTTCGTCTGAATTCTCTATGGGATCAAAATGATTCATCATGATATTTTCTTGGTCATCATTTGGATCTATTTTATTTGGATTCTTTATTCGCACAATCTTATCTCTCTTATCTCTGTCTTCTGGAATTTTTTTGTCTGAATTTTCTATAGGACTAGTATTTGTCACGATATTTTCTTTGTTATCATTTAGATCTTTTTTATTTCTATTCTTTATTTGTTCTTGATATTTCTTTATATTACTCTCTTTACATTTTTTTTCTTTTATATGTTTTTCTAGTGTTTTTTCTGATTTGAATTCTTTTCCACAATTTTGACATATTTTCTTTCCTTCTACAATAATTTTTTTCATTTAATTAATATATATCATTCTTTAATAATCTAGATTAATAATCTTCAACTTTTTTACTATTTTTTTTCACAATCTCATTACTATAAGCTCCTTGTTATGATCTGCAAACATTTATAAAATTAAAGGATACATTTCAGATCTGTTTGGCCAAATTATTATTATCTATCATGGTTGCCAAGTTTTCTTTGCTTTGAAAAACCGTTGTATATTATAACTTTCTGCTTCCTCAGTCAAAAATTTTATGCCATCCCGTATTCCAAATCCTTTTAATTTGGTTATGAATTCTTTGGTAGTATTGTCCATTTCTAAACTATCAACATATGGGAAATCATTGCACTCAATTCTTGTTCTCCTTCCATCCGTTTTACTACATAATGATTTGCAGTAATGTTGTGTTGAATTTTTATTACTATCCATAAAAAGGGTAGGTAGCTTCAATAAATTTTTGCCACCCCAATAGGACTTCATATTTTTCATCGATTCACTTCTGACAACGATATTTCCAATCGATAATAGATCATACTTCGCATATTTCTTATCATTTCCAATGAAATCAGTTAGTGCATCTGTTATACCAACCAGACTTGGATCATTTGCCCAAACACCCCCATCAACAAAATGGCCTGAAAGTTCATCAATGTAATGAGGTGGTAAATATGTCGGAGCGGCTGATGTTGCTAATGCTGCATCTCTCATTAATATCTTTCCATCTCTTATCATTTTATCATTGAAAGGGTATTTAAATACTCTGTTGTTATTTGTCTCCAATTGGAAACTCGTAATACATAAGAGATTATTTGCATCTTTCATTGTTCTCTTTTCAAAAAATGCATCAATATGTTTCGTCAATGCTTGATTATCATATTTATAACTCCAGAGAGCCGCAAGTGATCTATACACACCCATTAACTTCTTTGTCAATGAATAACTGTTTTCGTTATTCGGGAATATTGTGGAAGCATTTGATTCGTACATTTCGATGATATCTTTGATTGGTCTTCTGATGGATATGGCTAATGCAATAATACCACCCGTTGATGTACCGCATATCATATCAAAATAATCAGATAATGTTTCTCCTGGTCCACATAATTGTTCTTCTATTCTTTTTAAAACATATAAGGAGTAGATGCCCTTAATTCCTCCACCATCGATTGATAGTATCTTCAATGTCTCTTTGTTCAGTTCCATGTTACTACTTAAACATATATCACTATTGGTATATATTGATATTATGTCAAATTTTTTGAACAAATTAGTGTACAATGCTTGTGATAACGTAAGATTGTGCCGTGATGAAATACACCTCTTAAGTACATATAAGAATATTTTGAAAGAACGCATTATTTATTTGCTTGAGATGAAGGGATATCATATTCAAATAATTAATCAGGGATCCTATGCTACTTTTACACAATATTATATATCTGATAAAACTGACTTTGATGTGGATATTGGTGTTGTTTTTTTGAATTTGTATAGATTTCTAGAGCCAAACTATTTAAGGAAACTAGTTTATGATATTCTCCAGGTAGATCCCGAAACAATAAAATATTTTACACGAATCGAATCACGAACGAATTGTATTGCAATGTATTTAAAAGATGAATATAATAGTAAAAATATAAAGTTTGAAATATGTATTTATAAGAGACAAACTGATTATCGCAGAATATTTCGACCAATGAGATATTTTAGGAGGACAAAATCTAAATTTCGGAAGAGAGTTATTACATATTTCGGATATGGAAATTCATGGAAGGAAGATGATAAGGAACAACAAATGAGATCAATTCGCGGGCAACTTGCTAAGTATAAAATTATGCGCCGATTAATTATATTTTTGAAAGTAATAATATCTGGACATCCGAAATTAAGGGAGATTTTTAAAAGTATTATAATAACAGAACTTGTAGTCCAATATTATAAGAAAGAACATCGATCATACAATTTCGGTTATCATTATTATCTTATTTTTGAGAATTGTATCAAATCACTAAATGAAAAATATTCGCTAAATACTTCTGGAAATACAGGCGAAAATTTACTTAATAATCAATTTCGAAATATACCTAAAAGTGATTTTATAGGTTATCTCCAAATGATTCGTGATGATCTAAAAAATATTTATTATTCGGGAACGATTAGTCAATCAAAAATTTTTAATGATTTGACTTATGAATTAGATAATAAAAAAATTTTATGTCAAAGATCAATTTATACAAATTATATTCGTGCCGTTGATTCCAACGATAATGACCTTGCATTTTATTATAGTTTAGAAATAGATAAATATCTTTATAGTTCTAAATTCAAATCGCTGTCATACCTAAATGGGCAATTTGCCAAATTCCAACGCCAACGACTGTGGCGACGGGCACGCGGGAGACAACGGAAACGATGATGATAACTTAAATTAATTGATTTCGATGATTACTTTAATTTTTATTTATGATTGTCTTCGCGATTGGTTAATTGTGCATCATCATTTGCTTCGCCTGTTTTACTTTATTTCAATAATGGGGCGTCATGTTGATCAACTTGATTCATTTGGTATTTGTTGAGCTATTCCTTTCGAATTGGGTGCATCGGATAAATCTAAATTTTCTCTGGATCCATTCGAATTTTTTTACCTTTAACGACTATCTTTTTAGAGGATTTTTTTGGTTCCGGTTTAGGTTGCATTAGTGGCTCAGTCATTGCTTCTGTTAAGTTATTTTCATTGACTAGTACTTTATTGACATCTGGTAATTGACTAGCTACATCTGAGTTCTCGCCCTGCTTAATTTTAGTACCTCTAGGTTTCTTTCCCTTAACCACTATTTTTTTGGGTGATTTTTTTTGCTCTGGGATTTGTACTATTTCAGGTTTCATTGTTTGCTTCATTGATAACTCTTCGCTGCCCAGTTCTTGTGCATCATGTGATTCTGATTCCAATTCTTTGAGCGTTTGAAGATGGTCGATTTGGATCTTTTTATAATTAGTATCTGTTTGATCCATTTGTGATTTGAGTTGGTCATTTGATGTAAGATCTTCAAGGTCAACATCGATGGCGATATTATTTAATTTGGACGTATCATTCGCTTCTTTTCTCTCTAAAGTTATATTTTTTATAGTATGATAAGTATGTTCCAATATTTTTCCGAGACCCTTTAGATATATGGAATAGTTAGCTTGACTTCTTTCTATTTTCTCTATTTCTTTAATTAATTTTTCTTGATCTGCCATAGAAGGTAAATTCACTTCAAATCCAATAATTTTATCCATCGTAATGCTACCGAGTCCACTATTATATTTTGCATATTTCATCATATTTTTTCGATAACAATTAAGAAATAAATATAGAAATTTTATATTTAATGATATTCCTTTCTTGTTAACAAAAATGACTAAATGACCATTCACAGCCGTCTTACCTTTACAATAAAATGGTTTTGCCATTCCAGATTTTTCATTGAATGGATTTTTTTTATCACCACCATCCTTTACAAATAGAATATATTCTGTTGCATCAATTGAATATTCTGAATGCGTTCCCGCTGGATTTTTCAAACCAGATATGTAATATGGGTACGGTCCATTATTATCTATATCTTTTGTATTTAGATTACCCTTTTTTATATCTATAATATCTCCTAACTTCTTTATTTCGCATTTCATCCCATTCAACATCCATCGAAAAGTGGCCTGTTTATCTTTCTCGTATGCATCATACAATTTCTCTGCCTCAAGTTTCCGATAGATCAGATATATTGCATCGCTGAAATCATCGTAGCGTTTATCGATTAGTAGATTGAATATCGGTACATCTTTTATCTGTTCTGGTAATAGATTGATGTCATATTTTTTGAATAGTTCCTCAAGTAATTCGATTATTTCTTTTTGTTGAGAATTTGATAAATTGGGAATCTGTATTTCTTTAATTGATTCCATTGAAATACTTCCCAACCCGCTATTATATTTCGCCAATTTTAAATTTGATATCCTATTAATTTCCAAATAATAATACAAAAACTGTAAATTTATTTTTCCATTATCACAAAATATTAAATTATGATTATTAATAGCAGATTTACCTTTAACATAAAAACTTTTTGCCATTCCAGAACTACAAGATAATGGATTGTTTTTATTCCCTCCATCCTTTATAAAAATTATATACTCTTTTTCATCCGTAGTAAAAATATTGTGTGTTCCTGTGGGATTTTTAATACTAGAACTGTAATATGGATATAGCCCAGAATTATCAATTTCTTTTGTGTTAAACGTTCCTTTTTTAATCAGAACAATGTCATCTAATTTTATCCATCCGTGTTTATGCTTTTCTTCATTTATCTCTTCAGATTCAAACTTTAATGAATAATTATTCTTAATGATATCATCACACTTAAACACTTTATTGGGAATATTATCTAATATTAATCCAATCTTTTTATCAGTGTCTTTAAATTTAGCCTCATAATATTCAATATTAGTTGACTTGGTTCCTTTCTTAAAAAATATTATAGCTGTTCCAAAATTAGTATAATCAAATATCCCAGTTGGTAGCAATACAATTTTATATACATCACAATTCTCCAAGAGAAATTTACGAAATTTAGATTGCCATGTCGAAGCTTTTTCGGTTCCATTATTTAAAATACCTCTATCAATCACAACGCCTGCTCTACCACCATTTTTCAGAGAATGATATATATGTATCAAAAATTGAGCAGTACTATCTTTCACAATATTTTTACCTGTCTTGAGATCCTTCCAATAATCACTCAAAGTCAACTCTGTCTTCATCCCAAAAGGCGGATTTGTTGGTATAACATCAAATTTCTCTTTATACTCATTACAATTTGCAACATCAAGCGAGTCCTGCTCCTGAATATGCTCCACTGGAATATTATGCAGTAACATATTGATCATCAATGGTTTAATAATCTCAGGATTACATTCATTCGCATAAATATTCTCTTTGAAATTCTCATGATCATCCGGATAATTATTGTATACATAATTGTATGCCGTATGAATAAATCCACCTGATCCAGCGCATGGTTCATAAAATAGTTCATCTGGCTTTGGTTTCAACTCGTTTATAATTAGCTGTTTAATCGCTATTGGGGTAAAATGCTGTCCTGTTCGCTTTCCCTGATTACTGACTGAATCTGTCTTAAACTGTTCGTATGCTGAACCGAATGCATCATAAAAATTATAATCAATTTCGATTCCATCAAATTTATCATGAACTAACCTAAATATTTCTTGAATTGTCTCACAAACAGTTGGTTTTTCAATATATGCTGATACACGCGATACTTCACTATTCAAATATTTTTTGAAAAAATCATCTCTAAGCAATTGTTTAAGAACACAATCATTCTTCGTGTTGTATACTTCATCCCATAATTTATAACAATTGCGATCCGCCAATTTGGGAATTTTAGCATCAGCGTCAATAATTTCTTTAGTCGCATATTTCTCGTAGATGTCACTAAATTTGCATTCCTCTGCTAACTCCCGTTCATCTATATATTTTTCTATGAACCTCAATAGCAAAAAATTATTAATCTCGTTAAGTGCAGGCATCCCAGTTAACTTAATGCCTTTTGCGTTCCTTACCTTATTATGTAACACTTCCAAAAATGCGAGCCATTCATCTTTTGTTATCATCTTTTAAAATGATCCCCAACCATCCAATCAATTATAAACAAAGAATTTTTAAATCAATTTTTTTAGATATATCCTATCTCATCATCCAATATCTGTTCAAAATTTATAAATCCCCCCAATCTATATAATTCTTGCGGATATGGTGGAAGTTTTGTATCTATCTTCCTCATCTGTCGATAAATCCTTTCAATCGGTAGTTTATTCACCTTCCTAATTTTATTTCGAATTTTTTTTATCATCACGTTTTTATTTTGATACCAAATACTTGTATCATAGCCCAATAAATCATACCATGTCTTCTTATCAATGATATCCTTATACTCATCATAGATATTGCTAGGAAGATTATGTTCATTCTTATACTCGCTTGTTAATCCATTGTAAACTTTCCAAAAGTCACTCTCTCTCGTAAATATCCCAAGTTCTTTTATCTTCGCGAGAATCATATTAAACTTTTCTTCAGAGCTAATCTCTAGATTCCTTTCGACTTGTTTCATAATCTGTTTCTTTAGATCTCCCCAATCAACGTCGTTCTGAATTAGCACAAATTTCATCTTCATCTGATGTTTCTCATTCTTATCAATATTGATTGTAATCTCCTTTTTTACCGGATCAAAATCAGTATTATTGATCAGTTCAAGATACTTCTCATAAAATTCAGTCGATGTTTTTTCATCTTGCAACCCCAAAATAACTTTATAATATTCCAGAACCTTCTCTATCGTCATATGACTTTGATTCTGATTCTCCTCTGAGATAAATGTCTCAATAATAACTGCTCGCTCCTTCTTCCCTTCCTTATCGGGCCGCATCAACCTCCCCTTCTTCTGTAAAGATGCTGTTAAGCTTCCATTTTTGACTCCATCTAAATCCACCCCGCAATCAATATACGGAATATCTGACCCCTCTTTACACTTATTAACACAAATTAAAATGGCATACTCTTTCTCCAAATAGTATTTATCGAGCGGCGTTTGCGGATTCTTCTTATCAATTTTATCTAAGTACGAAGTGCAATATACGGTGAAATCCCCATACTCGGCCTTAATATATTTCGCCCAATCTTCCATGCTCCTCACATTCTTGGCCCACATTATGAGTTTCATATATGGTAACTCTGGAATTATATCATCCAACACAGATTTAATCACCAATCTAGTCCCATCAACATCCAATTTCCCAGGAGATTGTTTACATTTCTTTCCTTCGATATATATAATTCTCGGTGGCAAGATGACATCATCTTTAATAGCATCAATCATATCGTATATCGAATAGATATTCACCTTCTTATCTTCCTCCATTTCATCAATCGATATCGAAAAAATATCTTTTATCTGCGGCATAGATTTCTTGTTCTTATCTCGTATCGGTGTTGCGCTAAAACCAATTATTGGTATCTTGAGCTTATATTTTATAGCATGTAACACTTTATGAAATTGCTTAGCAGACACCGAATGACATTCATCTAACAACACAAACGGAATATTTGCTGCCGTAAACCCTGGAAAATTTATTGCACCATCAGTCAACTTGATCTTATTGTTAACATAATCATTATTAATTATAACAATTTTGGGCTTATCCCCCGAAACTAGATCTATTTCTCGCGTCGTCTCGGTTGTGACACAATCAATGAAATCGAATTTATCCATATCGATAACCTTGTGTTCTTTCCATTCCTTCCACCTGGCTTTGGTAGTTCGTGTTTCATCTTCATCAGTTGAATAGAACATCTTCTCTAAAATCTCTTTACGGGAACACATGATAATATACGTTTTCGGCTTCTTGTGTATCTCATAATGTCTCGCAATAGCTCGCAACATAATATAAGTCTTCCCCGATCCCATGATCTGACAATTCAATCCAGATTTAAAATTGCCTTTCTCCATTGCTATGATAGCTTTCTCCTGATTGGTGCGCCACTTAAATGTTTCAATTTCTTTGGCCATATCTGGATCATCAATAATAATCGGTTTATCTTCCTCAAGAATATCGTGGAATAGATATTTGTAAAATCCCTTCTGAGTATCCCATTTGAACTTGCCGATTATCTCTTCGTATGATAGATTTTTATGAACATTTCTATCAATCATATCATGGAAACATTGTACCCATTTCTCGTCCATATCTCTAATGAAATCGTACGCATCACTATCAATGTTATATTCATCCATCAACATACCTTTACAATTGTCTGAATCATGCTTAACAAAATCTTTGAAGATTTCATCTAACCGTCGTTTGATAACCTCTAATTGGTTCATTCTACTACTAAATATATTATATTCCTCTTTCTTTATATTATATATTTTTCAATTTTTCGTAGGAGTCAACGAATTCCATATATAAAGTCATATGATTATGATTTAAAAGAAATGGGAGACCTAGTTCAATTTATAATGGCATGTGATGGCTCTCTGGCTGACATATACAACTTGGCAATAAAAAAATACGATGTTGAAGATGTTACTTTTATTATGTATGATTTGTACAAATATGAACATGACTCGAAACAATTAATGGATGTGCGGGATCAACAAATGGAATTTCGGGAGAGGCTTATTGAAAGATTCAAAAGATGTATAGTCACTAATAGTGGTATTAAGGTATGTGAGGCTTGTCACATTAAACCTTACAATGAATGCAGTGAGGATGAGAAATATGATATTGATAATGGGTTGATTTTAAGGAATGATCTCCATAAATTATTCGATGAATATTTGCTTTCAATTGACCCATTATGTAAGCGGCTTGTTTTATCGAAGAGTTTATTGCGTGATGATGATTATGAAACATATCATAAATATCACGGAAAACAATTTGATATTTTGAATGATAAAAATATGATCTATTTGGGCAGGCATCATGAAATATTTGTACGATGCAATCCTTAATTTCGTTGGTTGTACGCTTCTGTTCGCGCTCCATGTGATCAAACTTTAAAGCCGCTGGGCCCGCTGACGGCGTAGTTGTGCTAAATTAAACGTAATCTTCCAGTAGCGCACGGTACGCGTGAACGATAAGGTTGCGATTGCCTTCCAGTAAATGTTCAATAAAATGAAATCTCGATTTGAATCCGATGGCTCTTTCACCCACCTAATCAGAAACTATTTTCTCTACAAATTCAACATCCCGGTTTTTAAAATATGTTTCCCATTCCAAAGATCTACTATATGAAGCGATGTCAACTTTCTTTAGTTTTTTCAATTCATGTAGCACAACAGTAAGATTTAAACGTGGTCCACGAGTAGCACACCAAATTGTTAAACTCACCAAATTCACCAGACATTTAATTTGAGGACCGCTGATAGGCTGATATTGTCCAATCTCAAGCCTCTCTAACCCGGTCAAACATTTAATTTCGTTTGAAAAAGGCCTCTCTCCATTCGAAACGGAAAGTTCACGTAAATTGGATAAAGATTTAAAGCAGCTACCGCGAACATTCATTGCATCCAACTCTAACGAAACTAAGGATACCAGTTCAGAGATAGATTTATCTGTTATCAATGAGCAGTGAGCAAGCCTTAAAACCCTTAGATTTTTTAATAATATTAGGCTCTGGTCCGAGATTCCTTGACATACCGTAATATTCAACTCTGTTAGGTTAACAAGGCGACTCACACTGTCATCACTTATTGGATTGGAGCCACAACTGGAGAGATTCAAAGACAAAGTTCTCAATTTTATAAATTGCGAAAGTGTGGCATCATTTGGCCCTGAGGGTAATGCCAGTCCCCTAACAGTAGCAATAACCGCAACCAAAGTTTCAATGTTTGTTAGATGATTCATTTTGCAATCTGGAACTATTAGACTATCATGAATTTTCAGCGAAGTAAGTTGGCCCAAAGAACTAAAACAGTTTCCGTAAACGGCGCATATTCCGAAGTGGGATCTTTTGAAAATCTCTAATCCTCTTAATGAAGGCAGACGGCCAACAACATCGTCTGTTATGCCTGTACAGCATGACTCACTAAGGGTTATTAGGTTTGTGAGCAAACTTAGAGTATGTGCGCGGAAATAGTTCCCTCGTCCCTGAATATGAAGAAAGGTTAGGTTGACTAGCGTGCTCAAGCCATCCCTTAATGAATTGGCCCGTGGTTTGAAGCTTAAATCCAAAGTCAATGATGTCAGACTAGGCAAAACCTTGAAATCATCATTTGAGAATGTGAACTCCGGACGATCAACGACCAATTTGACATTTCGTATTTCGCGCATAGCACTTAGGCCTCTTTGTACCGTAGGGATCACGGCAGACGGGGTACCGAATTGGGAAACGTTGTGTCTAATTCCCACATTAACGCGGAGAAGGCGGAAGTGACTAGTGGAATCCAAAAATGGTAAAAGTTGGCGCACAAATAAATCCTTCGGGACGCGTATCATCCTTTGATAGACGATGATAAAGCGTATGTTGAAATACAAGGATACACATCCAAATGCTTTACATTTCAATTTTACAGTGATACATTAGAAATAATTTGATAATTTGAAACCTTAATCTAATAACAGATATGGATCATAGAAAAAAATTGAATCTCGAACACATAACGATTTTTATATATACCCCAGAAAAGAATACCACAAACGAATTGGATTCTGTCGCATTATTCCGCAATTTCATCCCAGATATCCAATATATAATCATAAGCTATTATCATGACTTGATACACATTTTACCTCGCCACATCAAGCACGATTGGTTCAGGCTCCTTAGAGAAAATTATGCCCAAACATATTCTAAAGACGTATTTTCAAATGATGACCTCAATCAAATATTCATACAGAACTGCCGCGACGAAAAAAAGAATATTATCATCCGAAGAGATATGATGCTAATACGAGTTGACCCAAGGACGATAATCGTTTACAGAATATCACAAACTCGTGAAATCCCAGCCACATATCACGAACTTGTTTGCTTAGGTCCTGTTGAATATCCAGCAGATATTATACGATTCAGCTGTGAAAACAATTATCTAATCATTCAATCTACTCATACTATTGTTAAGGCTGAGATATCCATTTGGGATACACTAAAGCTCAGCGAATTTAAAGAGATTCGGGGGATTCCCATGAATATTGCGGAAATGAATTCAGCAGATTATCAAACGTTGATATTATTGACCGACGGAAGATTGATGTTATTTTGTTGCCGCTCTGGTGACTTGTGGCGTGTGAAAAATCTGCCTGGAAAAGTTGTAAAAATCGCCTGCGGAACCTCTCATGCAGCAATATTATTGGACGATGGCCGACTAATGACAGGTGGCACTAATTTATACGGGCAACTGGGCCGGAAGAGCAAAAAAATTGGCCCCGTTATGAGTGAACTTTTTGATTTTCGCGAAGTGGTGAACATTCCGGGAAATATTGTTAATATTGTATGTACGTTTCATAATACGTTCGTACTGTTTTCAGATGGGGTCCTTATGGGCTGCGGCAACAATTCCTGGTGCCAAATGGGGCGGTTCCCCAGAACCAACGTTGATACATTTGAAATTATCACCGGTCTACCGAAAAATATTGCAAGCATTAACGGCGGAAATTGTTACACTGTCATTCAACTCACTGATGGGATACTACTGTATGCTGGTTATAATGAGAATCATATAATGGCTATCAAACACGAAAACTTCATCGAGAAATTTTCTCCAATGGGCAACCCAGAGCAAAATCTCGGCCAAGTAATCTGCGGTCATTTTTTTCTAGTGATTCAACAGAATGACACCAATCTAGTCACTCATGGAATAAACCATTACGAACCAAATACTGGCGACCCAATAAAATTTCGTTTATTATAGGGGTGAGACATCTCCAGCCATGCCGACGTAAGCATTCTCCCCTTATCCGAAATGGACGCTTTCGTTACAGCTACCAAAAAACAACCATAAAATATTGAAATATCTAGTGTTTAACGCCTTCTTACCTTTTGGAACAATATCACTCGCTATTCGATCTTCTATGTCAAAGACAATTTTGCTTGCTGCAACAACCGTTCCGCCTATACCAATCGCCACGGTTCCGGAATCGACATGGGTTTATTGTCGCGGAGATGGCTGCTCATTCGGCCCAGGATCTTTTGCGGAGATTCTTCTCCATCAGACAACCTGTCAGTTTATTCGACACCATTGTTGTTTTGGTTGTGGGATGATGACGCCGAACCTTCCTGACATTTTGGCCCATGAGCTAACCTGTATTTTGAGGCCCGATCCACTTTGGCAGCCGAGTCCGGAATACTCCTCGTTCTCCGGATTGGATGAGCGATTCGATTCCGACACAGAAGGTGATGAAGGTGATCGTTATCCGATTACGACAATGGAATGAATATTAAGTGACAGAAGGAGCTATCAATAGGGTGGAAACTATATTGTCATCGGCTGAATTCATCGAATTAATGCGAGAATAAACTTTATTTAAAGAAGAGCATTCCAGAAAATAAAATTGAATTTGTCATTGCCTAAAGTTAAATTTATTACAACACCAGTAATAAATTTATGACTGAAATATTATATGTTATGACATGTGAACCTTGGATGGCGGATGACAAAATTACGCCGTTGTTTAAAATCGGTTCAACTCACAATTTAGCTGCTCGACGACAAAATGCCAAAACCTGGTTGCACAAGAGAGTTAAAATCAAAGGATATTATCTTTTGAAAAATTGTGTGGCAGCAAATATTAATTGTTACAGACTTGATAATCATGTGAAAATGCATTTCAACCACTACCGTACGAAAGAAGAAGATGCTGGTACTGAATTTTACCGAGCATTTGATTTGATCGAATTGACTGCATTCATAAAGTCCAAGAAATTAGAAGCGGATTGGATCGACGTATATGACAACGCCATCGTACCAACAAAAGAAGATCTGTTGAAAGATTATGCCGAAGAATTGGAGCACCACGATACCTACGAGTCATTCGTCGAAGAACAAAAGAAATCAATAAAAAAGATTTCACTCAAGGATTTAAAAAGAGTCACACTGATGCGAACTAACAATACCGCACAAGAGCAAAAATGGATGTACAACCATTATAAAAATACAGTTGTTGACGGCGTTCCACGAGATATCATCGCAAAATATCATCCAGAAATCTTCGACGCGAAATCTTCATCCCGAATCCCAATCTGGGGCATCAAAGAACGCCGGGCCGATGAAGAAGGAGATTTGATTTTCTTCATCGTAAGTGATGGCGCCAGAAATTTCGTTGATATGCGCACAATTAAACATAAAATCGTATCATCCAAAGAACTGAGCAATGAGTTGTATAATGAAGAGGACTACTCGGAATTTTACATTCTTTCTGAAGGGAACATACTCAACCAAAACAAACAGGAATTCCTCATAAATATAGGCAAAAAGCCAAAATGGAAATTGGCTGGGGGTCCAACGCTCAATAAGAAAAAATACAACCCTTATCTGATCAGTCTCATCACATACAAAAATTGAAAATGTGAACTCACTGTCAAATCCATTAGAAGATTTTTGTATTAAGCGCTTAATCGCCGTCAGAATATGGCAGCTGCAACTCGTTCAAAGGCGCAACGCAAGCGTAAGAGCTCGGAAGAACCTCATGGACATTTGGATCAAAAATGCCGCCAAGACTCCGATGAAAAAGCGCCAGAAGAAGCAAGTGCTCCTCAAGGTACTTATGATGATCGCGATTCACCAAATAAAGCCCTCATAAACGAACAAAATGCGAAACATCAAAAAGCGGTAATGACTCTAAATCCTGGTAACTACGGCGGTAGCATTGCGCTGGATGGCGAGCATCTTAGGACGTCGGACGCGTGCCTTCTTCACAGCGGGTTAAATCCCTCCTTATTCAAAGTTGTTGAACACAACCGGGAAACATTTGATAAAATGCATTTCATTGGCTCAGAGCATAAAATCTCTCCGCATATCATCTATGGTGAGCTCGTCGATGTAATCCAACGTGACAGCGAACCACTATCTTTTGGGTTCTTTGACTATTTGCACACTAAAATGACACTGAATGACAAAAGTTGTATGCGGCGTTTTTTTGATCGTGCGACCAAGTTTGCTGTCCTGTGCATAACTCATTCTCTACGCATAGGTTGGCGCCGCACAACACATAAATTGACCGCTGCTATCCATCTCAGGCATATTTCGAGAATAGCAAAAGATGCAAATGTCGAGATTCACACACGGCATTCTTTCTACCGGCGGGAACTCAATGGATGCGCAATGGTTTACTACGAAATATTCATCGGTCCGTGGAAAAAATTACCGGCACCAATAATATTTCCAAGTTCTGAAACTGATGAAGCACCAGCGGCATCCTTCATTGTTGAAAAACAAAGTGTTGCCGCCAAAACTTTCTATCAAAGATGCGAATTGTGCGACTATGATGCCGGAACCAAAAGCCATTGGATCCATCATATAGCGGGTAAGAAACATCAGCGTCGAACTGGTATTGATCCAGATGAGGCACTTCAACCCATCATCAAGGGTGGGCTATGTTATTGTCCAATTTGCGAGAAATTCGTGAAGTGTGAGCAAAATTTCCGGATGCATCTACTAACGAAATCACATCAAAGGGCCGCAGCAGAGTGATAATACTATTTGTTTATGAACTGTCTATTTTTATGGATAAATTATGTCAATTGCGTTTTTTGGTTCTGGGCCTGTATTCCATTGCCAAAACATGAGGCCGGCATTCCATCCGATATTATTTTTTGCTTGGTTAAAATAATTATGGAGATTACTTGGCGTGACATATCCGCTGTTGAAAACATATTCTGGCGTTAGGGGTTTACCTACAATTAATTTCTCAAGTGGTATACCGTATGATGCTATTTGTGAAACGCTCGTTCCCGAAGCATAGCCATTACTTTGAGTGAATAAAGTGGCATACGTATCATACGAAGATGTATCTTGATTATAAAATTGGATATTAAACCAATCAATAGTTTTATTGTGTTGGTAAACACCGCTATACCCTCCCGAAGCACCTGCCCAGGATGATGTGCTGCCGATTGCCCCAAAATAAGGAGCTTGAGGAGCATGAGTTATTAATTTGTCGTCCCCCAAAATTTCTCTTGATGTATCGTTTAGTTTGTTGAGCCAATCAATAATTTTGACAGGTCCATACATGAAACCCACCTCAATATGTTCTAAATCATAATCTACTCCGTCCAACAAATTTGCGTTAGCGAAATCACAAACTTCTGTTGCGAATTCTTCTGGGCTTGTCTGATATAATGATCCAGGTGTTGTAGCACCGCCAGCACTGACAAGAATTACCGCATTTCTATCATGGGCGTACTTGATAGTCGTCTCTTTTTGTGTTTTGCTCAATTGCCTCCATACGTCGACCATATTAAAAGGTCCAGTATCTAAATAAAAAGCTAAATTAATGACATTGTATCCATCATCGATTGCCTTCATTAAACTAGCCAGAGGATTCCCCCAATCAATTTGTGCATCCATATATATAACTTTTTTGGGAAATATTGTGTCAAGTATTTTTGGATTAAATGGTTGTGGGCCTCTACATTTTTTTCTGTGTTCCCTTCTTTTTTCACATTTTCTTAATTTTTTAATTTCGTCGTCTTTCATTCTAATATATAAATATATATTTTTTAGACCTGTTAGGGACATAACTCAACAACAGATTCTACATCATTATTTAATCTATTCCACATTCTTTATATCGAAAATCTACACAAATGGAAGATACATTTCGACAGTCATATTAAATTTCCCTTCGAAATCCGGATTTAGAATTTCATATATTCTTATTCTCACATTCACATCCTCAATTAGCGTCTCAGGTCGCGTCTCATATTCAAAGAAACCTTTTCTTCCGGGCGGGACAGTTGCCACAAAGGGAAACCTATCATAAAAATAGGTTTAATTGGGGTACCTTTTCGGGTAAACGGACCACTCAACTCAAAATAAATAAAGTCAAAGCTATTATCAATAATATTCACTGGAATTACATATTCCTGTGGGGGCATTGCAGATTGATCAGAATATATCAGTTCTCTTTCTTGATAGCGTTCAATATTGTGCACTACAAATGTTGCAAACTTCGGTTCATTTGGACCAAGGAATTGGCCACCTAATAATTCTATACCATTTTCATCAGGGTTTCGAACAAGATTTCCATTGTTTTGAGGAATAAAAAAAGAATCTTGAAGATCAACGTTCGATATTCTATTACAACATCGATTAATCGGAATTAAAGGTTTTTGACAACATCTGTTCATTCTCTCTGAATCGGAAATATTTCCGCATGGACTAGGCATAATATAATACTAATTTTATAAAAGATAATTAAAATACGATTGAGCGACGAAATACTAAAAATTTGCGGTTATGCTGAGTCCCCGAGAAAATTATCAGATAAATTTCATTGATGCGCTGAATAAAATCAGTGGGTTTGGATCACTTTGCACCTGAGCCAGTTGATTTTGTGTGAGCTGTTGATCGATTTCTAATCTGCTACTTGTATCTGATATGTCATTTGTTGTTGTTGCGATTGTTGCCGTTGATGATGAGGATTCGGTGACCCATCTAAGAACCAATGATACTATATCCCCTCTTCTTAATCTGAGTGTGTCGCATTTATTTGAATTACAGAATTTATTTGGAAATAGGCGAGTCGTTAATTTGGTGGGTTTGAAATCAAAGATGCAATTTTTTGTTCTGAAGACTGTTACTTCAATATGGTCACCGGGATTTAGTCGCCTTACTACTGAATCAATACTGAAGATATAGCGGGCGAACAAATTTGTTAATTCTCCATCTCGCGGGGCAACAAAATTGCTGAATTCATTATAGTGAATTCTCATGCCCGATTCTACTGATCCTGACATGTTGGGAAGCAGCTCGGTGGGATTTGTGTTGTATCGTATCACAGATGCGGGGATAATAAAATTTGGAATAAAGGATGGAACATATTCTAATCCGGCACCGAGAATCACATTAGGTATAGTCCCCTGATTTAATGTGAATCTCAAACTTACACGATCTCCTTTTGCCACTGAGACGATTGCAGTCGTAGGAGTTCTGCAACATACCAAAAAAGGGACAGTTGCCGTCGGCGGAGGGGGTTGAATAGTACATTGTAGAACGGTATCCGTAAAAGGATCTGTGCAACCTTTTGCAGTTCGAACCAAGAATTGTATCGATTGATCTGGTGAGGAAGAATTTGGAATTGTGAAAGTTATTCCGCTTGCAAGATTTCTTAAGATCCCGGGAGCAGGAACCGTCCAAAACAATTCGCTGCTATGAATACCGCCTCCGAATGTCAAAAAGCGTGGGATTCCCCCAATATCCTGTGCTCCACCATTGCAATAAGTAATTATAGTGCCTTTTTGATGCTTGGAGCAGTCACATTCATCAACATCAAAAGTATCATCTGTCGAAACTACTTCAATTGTTGCATTATAGGTTAGTTTTATTTGAGTAATCCCCCCCTCGCCTACACCTGTGGTGTAACGGACTCGCAATCCAATAAAATCCCCTTTTTGAACAAGAATTTTTTGAGTTGTGTTTTCGCACTGATTCGTTAAATCTGTTGTCACGGCCAGAGGTGTGTCGGTGAATATATTCTGGCAATCATTTGCATGTACTATAACAGATAATAATGAACCCGTTACGGCAGCTGCAAAAATGGAACTAACGAATAAATTTTTTATATAGCCGTTCACAGGAATAGGGAAAGCTATAATTTCACTTTGGTAACCACCACTTGATCGCGACATATATAAATTAGTGTTGACATTTAGTAATCTGGTGTCACTACCAGGTGAGAAGTTAATTGTTGAACCTCTCGAATTAATTTTATTTTTACCGCCCATTTATAATTACGATACATTGTTTTTTATCATATGGGCGATGAGAGGAACATTATGTGTTATATCTAACAGCGGCTGCTAATAAAGGAAAAAACGTGCTGTCGGCACATTACAAAAACTCAATGATCACATCAATCAAGTCACGGCCGCCGGAGTCCTTAAATTTTTTCATAAGATGCTCGGGATCTGTAGTCATCAACTGAAAATTATTTTTGTACGCCTGATGAATTTTCATTCGCGTATCAGAATGTGTTTTGCAAAAATCGATAACATGTTGAGAAGATACGTTTCCCGCATGATTTTTTAACGTGAAACTCATATCACCAAGCGCTAAATATTTATCGATAAGGTATTTGATAATTTCCGCGTCAAACAGTCCTGGGGCGAGATTTTTGAAAAACGCGTACTCAATAATAAACGTACACTTAAGAGTAAATAGACCACCATCGTGACTAAGACGAAAATCGCAGCCGGTTTCAGCCAATTCCCTCACGAGTGCTAAACTACCAGATTCTACAGCCAATGGAAAAACATTTCGATAAGGACCAAATTTGGCATTTAAATCAATCGGATGATTCTTAATCATTGTGAGTGCCACATCGATTTTTCCGACGACGATACAGTGCGCTAAATAAGTCATTCCACGGTATAGAGCATCAATTTCGGTTTTGCTCATCTTGCTCATGATAATATGCATCGCCCAGACATTTTGTGTTTCGATGCATTTAATCAGCGGTGGCGTACCTTCGGCATCGGGAATGGTGATTGACGCCTTTTGCTCAATCAGGCTCTCCAGAAAATGTGCTCCGTTTGTACTGCGCCGACAATGCATAATCACAAGATGCAAAGCAGTTAAGCCATTCTCATCTTGGAGATCCAATTTGCACTTCTTTGTTTCCAGTATTTTGTCAAAAACAGTCGCTTGACCCTCGGTGATGCAGCGCATGAGAGGGGTTTTTCCCTGCGGAGCCTGAATATTTACATCTGCACCATGGTTGAGAAGGCAGACAGCCATTTCGGTCCGGAGTTTCTCAATTGCGATCCACAGGGGAAATAAGCCCTCTTCGGTTTTGCAATTTAAGTCAACCTTGAATTTACACAATTCTTCGACAAATGGTACTCGCCATTTTAAGACGGCGTAAAAGACCAAAGTAAAGCCCCTAGAGTCTCGCAAATTTAAATTTCCGCCATTGGCTACACATCTTTTTACGAGTGAATGATTTCCACCTGTTGGTAGATAACGTGAATCAATTGCTTCGAAACATGGGATGATTTTCGAAAAATTCTCTTTACCTGCTTTGTCGCGTAAAAATGGTCGATAGGTAACTTTCCCAGCAGTCCTAGCGCGGGCTGCGGCCATAAACGCAAAAACAGATGTTACGTGTAATAGTAGTATGGGGTCGGCAGTACAATGGATTATTCAATTTTTCGCCCATTCTTGATGATAAAATTGAAAATATATCGGACTGAATCAGAATTACTAAGAAATCTGCAGAACAGAATATGGTGTCTTTATTTCGAAATTTTCCAATTGATTTGCACTATATAATATTCAGTTATACTCCCAGAGTATTATTTAAGTTATCAAAAGGTGAATCAGCTTCAAACATTATTAACTGATGATGAAGATGTTAAGACTGAGGTAAAAGATTTATCTGTTGGGTCGGTTTGGGAAAAGTCCGATGCAGTTAAGGCCGCGACCGAATCAAAAATGAGCCCTTATTCCCGTCTTATCCTTAATTCCGTCCAAAACTATACATATAAAACTTAGAATGTTTGGATGCACTAACTAAATTACATAATCTCAAGGTGGAAGATTGGGAGCCCATTTGATATCTCCATCTTCAGTTATTTTTATAAATTTTATTGATTTTGGCACTATTTTTTTATATAATTTGCTGAGTCTTAAATACGTTAACTGTGGTAACATATCTGTTAATTCTTGATCGAATATTCCACCAAGGGTTAATTGAGTAACTGATGGAGATATGCCTGTCAGTTCCTGATTGAATTGAGAATGATAACCAAAATATAAATGTGTCACTGTTGGAGACATTCCTGCTAATGGTTTATTGAATTCACCCCAAAAATTTAAATGTGTAACGGTTGGTGGCATTCCTGTTAATGGTTGATTGAAATTTCCATCAAAAGTTAAATGCGTTACTGATGGTGATATGTCAGTTAATGGTTGATTGAAATTATGCCCAAAAGTTAAATGTGTTACTGATCGTGACATTCCTGTCAATGGTTGATTAAAATCAGAGTGAAGGGTTAAATGTGTTACTGACTCTGGCATTCCTGTCAATGGTTGATTAAAACGATAACCAAACTTTAGATGTGTTACTGATGATGGAATATTATTTAATGGCTGATTGTATTCAATAGCAAAACATATATGTGTAACATTATTTTCAACTGGAAATGGTGGTAATGGTTTATTGACATCAGACATAAAATATATATGTGTCATATGTCTATCTATCTTAGCTATCTCTTCCAAAGAGGATATTAATGTTTTCTTTTTTCTGACATGTGGTGGAACTGCAATCCTCATGTGCATAATCTCATGTATCAGATATGATGATGGTCTAAAATTCTTACAAACTTGTACAAAATTGTGATACTCTCTTGCTTTCATAAATGAAGACATCAAGGTTACTAATTCACGGGGAATGACAGATTGCTTTAATTCAATACATCTCAGCTTCATCTGACAGTGTCAATAATTTCTGATTTTGGTTATAGTTGATACACCCTACAACTTTACGGATTATCAATTTTTTGTATTCCTTTTGTGATTTGAATTTGCCCTACGATCTAATGATATCTCACTTTCGATTCATAACTTCGATTTTTTGGGTTATCTCCAACCATAAAAGATCAGGAAATAGATCCTTTATTAAAATTCGGTGATAATTTGAATAAAAGAATAATTGGAAATTCAAATTCAGAAGCAGTAGCAGGATATAGATTATGATATCGTGCATGTTCTTTCGTTACAGGAATATTTATTGATATCAGAAAAACTGTAATTCCATCCTCCAATTGAGTGTACCCATGATAAAATTTTTCCGCATGTATTAAATCCACAACCCAGTATCCGTCCATTCATCAACCTAATTATTGTGTGATCAAAACCACATACAACTTCAACAATATTTTTATCGACTCCGATTACTTTTGTAAAAATATTTATGTTTTCATTATTTCTCAAACCTAATTGACCATAAAAATTATATCCACAGCTCATTAATTCGCCATTCGTTAACAAGATGAATGTATGATTTGAACCGCAGGTCACATCAACTATATTTTTTCTGACAATAATTTCTGTGAATGTATTTCGATTTTTATAATCCGAGAGAGCTAATTGCCCATATTTATTCGAACCACAACTCATCAATCTCCCATCGAGTAATAGTATGAATGTGTGATATTTCCCACATGTTATTTTTGCTATATTTTTCGGGATTCCTTTTATTTCCCTAAAGGTGATTGTCATGTCATTTTTTCCAAGTCCTAATTGTCCATATGTATTTGATCCTGTACTCATCAATGTGCCATCTATTAACATAATGATTGTATAGTTTTTCCCGCATACTACTTTTGAAACAGCATTTGGCAATCCTATTATCTCTTTAAATATATTTCTAACAAAAAAATATTCTTCTAGCCCTAATTGTCCATCTCTATTATCTCCATGAGCCAACAGTCTCCCATCTGTTAATAGAATTAATGTATGATATGATCCGCAAACAATTTTCTTAACATTTTTTATTTCATTTAACTCTTTAAATACAAATCTTTCGTAATGGTTTTCTACCGCTAATTTTCCGAATGAATTATATGCTACGCGCATTATTGTACCATTCTTTAATCTGATAATTGCGTATTCCCTCCCATGCGCTATTTCGCTTATATTTGGGATCAGATTTATTTGAGTTGATATAATTGGTGACATATTGTTACGAGATGGTTTAACATGTAGATCATCCCCATAATCAATAAAGGTTCTGTCGGCTAATTTAATAATTGTATGTGTGGTACCAGGTATAATCTTAGATTTACAACATTTGTAATAATAAATCCTCATTATTTCTTCGTTGGTATATTTATCTTTTTCGTATGTTAAAGAGAAATTCATTTTAATCAATTTGAACCAATCATATTTGATGAGTTCAGATTCGGGGAGGATAAATATTATACGATGATTATAATTTGTTATTATATATCGTAATTCAATCGGAAGATTTTTGAATAGAGAAACTTGGTCCATGTTGATAAATATATATTAATTAAGCAGCATTTATATTATTCTTTTCAATTTTTTCAATTCATGATGCTGACCTTCCCACAATTTATTTTATTAATGATTCCTTGATAATCTGTTCATAATGTGATTCTTTTATTATGCATATATCTATTTTCTTGAATGTTTTAATCGTGATGGCACCGCTGAAATTCCTAAAAACTTGTTTTGAGTGCCCACCCTTCATAGCTGCTTCATCCTCTGGAATATTAAATGAACATGCAATGATCGTTTCGTTATCATTCGATTTAATATCATGCTTAAATTCATAATTATCAAGAAGTGGCATGGGGGTTAATATTCTACCTTTTTCAGAATTATGAAGCCTTGGACATAAATAGATTCTTTCAACTGAAACAAAATAGCTACAATCAAATGCGTAATTTATCAATTCATTATAGATTTTCATAGTTATCGTGCATATCAATGTCTTTATTTGTCCTAAGCCCGTTATAGGTTTAAATGTGGCACTATTTAAATCTTTCATAGTTAAGTATCTTACAACCTCTTCTTGTTCAAACATAAGTGTATCAATATAACATTCACCTTCATCTTCTTTTTCAGATGATCGTTTTAAAGCTTCGTATAGATTAACTTCTGACGTTATCACCAAACAATTGCGACGAATAATTTTTGGTAATGTAATGGGCTTTTCTTCTTGTCGAACGGGTTTGATATCGGGATAATGGAGTGTAATCATATTAACTAATAATTCTTTTTGGTCATCTGTTAATTTTATTTTTTGAAAAGTACCCCCGCGAGTATTTTCAATCCCATATTTTGCCATGTAATATAAAGTACGTTTGTCGACTTCGAAATGATCTTTGATTGAATTTTGATGTATGATACGTTTAGGTTTATGCGCGACTAACCATTCGGAATCGATCTTGCTTATTAGATTCGCTAAACAATCAACCTTTGTTTTTATCGCACAGATATAATAGTGATTATCCGCAAGCTCTATCTCGTATAAATTAAGATCGCACATTGTTTTATGATTGATTTTTTGTGTTTCATGAACCAATAAAATTGCAATTCAACTTTTTAAAGAATGATTCAAAACCATTGGGATTATATCGAGCCCCGGGATAATTGGGACGACTTGGAGAAGCATCCCCTGAGATTTCTCCTTTTGTAGAATTGATTCGTTAATAGTACGATTTCTTATATTGACTTCTTCTGGACTTGCTAATTTCTCTTCACTTTCTTGATATACTTGCGGGACCATAATTGTCCGCTTCAATTTCATATCAGAATATTGTTCAACAAACAATCCATTCATTAAGGTACTTTTCCCACCTATTGCTATGGATATCGATAGCCTGTCGTGCATCTTGATATGATATTGTCGGGATTTGAATTTCTTCATATGATTGCAAAAGTTTAATAATCAATTTTTTCAATGACTAAAGGGGATGGAAAGCTTAATTTCATCGCCAAATATATATTGTCTATTCAATATTAAAAAATTGATTAACGATCTCTCTAAAAGGCACATTGATTGTTAATTATCCAAGGACTTGCGATTATGATCAAATTTTTGCTTATCATTTTTGTGACGTTGGTCTCTGCAGATGAGTTAACACTGAATGATACTGTTCAATATAAGCACACTAAAGTATTTAACAAATATTGGGATGGAACAAATCAAAATTATTCTTTTTTTGATTCTCGAACATTCGGTATTGATATCTATCCAGATCCATGTGAAAAGATATCGAGTTCAAAATTTAGGAATTTCATAAATTATAAACTTCAATGTTTAGGAAAATGGTGTGTTCATGATCAATTTGGTAATTGCAGAAAAGGAAATGTTGACTGTTATCATGTTGAACGCATAATAGACAAAAGAAGCCCTCAATTTGAAAATGAATTAGAATCCGATTTTGATAGTCATGACAAATTAATTGCAGCAAATTTTGTTATGACTTGGGGTCGATGGAATGCAGAGTTGGACCGATTAGATTATGAATCCTCTAGTGTTGAAAAAAGAATTGTATATAGCGATAATTTAATTAATAGGGTTCGGGCAAAAATTTCGGATTGTCGATCTCGTCCTCCCAAACCATCTGTTTATAACTATGAAAAACTTTTTATTGAAAGCTTTGAGGCAAAAGATCTAATGAAAGTTATTGGTGGTGTTAAATTGTTTGCTTTCATAAACGATACGAACTTCACAAAACAGTTAACGTTGCGGAGCGGTCAACCCACACCCATTTCTGTTGGTTCACCATCAAATGTTTATGTCGGACTGTCGAGTAATTATATGTTTGATTTTAGTGGTGATGAAATAAAAATTAATACAATAACAATTGATCCATATAATAGTGTCGATTGGGGTACGAATATTGGTAGTTTTATAGTTAAGGCGGACATTTGCACTGATACAGATGATACTCGGATAATATTTGGATTCGATTCACAATATGGTCGATATCCAAGTCATCCGATGACAAATGGTATGACAATCATAATTCATAGAGGATGTACGCCTATTGATATTAAAGGAACATTTACCATACCCACTGCGTATTCATATTGCAGTGATTGTCCCCGAAGTGGTGGTCCATTATATGTTATATCAGATGTAAGCAGGGTAACTATAGATATTCACTTTTGGTCATTGAGTGGAAGAGCCAAAATATGTCAGAGAAATATGTGTTAACCGATACTTATATAGTGAATCATAAAATGACCCACAAAGATCGCAATATTAGTTAAGTCTTTTTATTTAATAATACAATTTCATTATTTAATTCTTCATTTGTTTTCCCTTTTAATTTTTTCCAATTTTTCATTCCATATTCTTTATTATCACCGTATTTCCCAAATTTAAATGCTAAAGTCCAATATTTACCACTCAGTTCCATGAAATTATTTGATTTAAAAATTATTTCATTTTTTATTGCATTGAACTCTTTACCAAGGAAAACAACAGATGATAGAGATTGCAAACATACTGAAATTTCATTATAATTAGATGAAGTAGAGTATTCATATATTTCTAACATTTTACAAAGATCTTTCGATATTTTGCATAGATCTGTTTTCTTTGATTGATCTTTAATATATGAATTGCATCGAACAATATGATCATCTATTATTGTTTTGTAATGTGATGGCAATCTATTTTTTGCAGATTCAAATTTATCAATCATGTTCCTAATTTGTCCTATAAGATTTTTTTGTATCTCATTTACTTTTTTTTCATGTTCATCACATTTTTTTATTTGATCCTTCATCTTTTCGTCTTGTATTTTGAAAAATAATAGTACATGTGGCTCTAATAAATTTATTAGATCTTCTTTCGAATCCTTTCCATTATTACTAATTGATTTATTTCCTTTATTGCTCAGTGATATGAAGGCAGGTTTCGTTGGTGATTTTTTCGAAACATAAATGGCACTAATTTCGGTTCCCGGATGTTTTGACTTAATCTCATCAACACAATGGTTAAAATGATTAATGCTGGCTAGATCCGGAGCAGAATTTCTATATTTATCTTGCAATAATATTATTCTATCCCCATAAGACAATTGATGATCAAGCGCTGTTATAGTTTCTCCGTAAATCTTTTTAATCTCGGCTTCTCGAGGACATTTAATGCCGTATTTTGTGAATCTATCATGAATCAGTTCTTCTAACGCAAATCCTTGTTCTTGTGCGGTCATTATCTTTAATTGATAATGGCTTATCTGAAGCATATTTGTTTTGTTATTTATTTTTTCAATTTTTTGTGCTTTAGACAGTGTTGTAGCTTGCTTGCACTACAACACCATTAATCTTCCGTTATTTTTGAATGTAATACATCTGTCTTTTCCATGAATAATTTTATTTCATAAATATTTCTATCCAATTCATCTCTTTTGATATCTATACCATTCGGCTCTTTAATTAATGGACTCAATTGTGCCATATTGTCATCAAAAATCTTATCGAGATACTCAATATTATAGTCTATCAAATGTTCTTGAATGTATTTGGGGTAATTTGTGTTTGTATTGGTTATGATTTTTTTCCAAAATTTACGAATTCCTCCAATTTGGAGATCCATATCGGACTCTTCTACATTTTGGGAGGGTGACAAAAGATTTGTATCATGATTATGCTTTTGAGCACTACAAAAATCGTTTATCGCATTCATGAATTTTTCTATTGTTGATCTACGTTTTATTATCTTTTTTAATGCAGTCCAAAATTCCATATCAATTTTCGTATCAACTTCCAGATGATCAATTAATTCAAATAATATTCTATATATTGTATGCGCATGCTGTTGAATCACATTCATAAGTTTTGCGTATGGTGATTTATCTGTTTCGAATAGAACATCTGTTACAATTGATTCATCGCGACCCAAAATGGGTATCACTGTACCACCAGTATTTCTTAATCTACGTGTTATTTCCTTTTTATCAATATTTCTATCAAAAACTATTTTTTTTGTTTCTGATTTAAATTCATTATATAATTCCTTTATTTGTAAAGCATATTCATTCTTGCTTGATTTTATTTCTCGTTTTATTATATCTTTAAATTCAAGAGTAGTCCGTGTATAATGTCTTAGTCTCGATGATGGTGTTGTGATTAATTTATCACCCAATTTGTTACGCATCGTACCAAATTCCATAAGTTTCATTTCTAAATCTGATCTTATTGACGGCAATTGGGAATTTAATGTTTCCCTTAATTTGGACAATTTTCTTTCGCAAGTTTGTTATTCCAAATTGATCTCTATATTTGTCATTATTTAGGAGGTCTTTATATAAATCATGATTTTCAAAATATTCTAATTCTTGTGCATCTGCCTTGTCACATAAAATCTTCCCAGCAATTGTATCAGGATTTTTTACAATGTAAATATTTTCTTGAGGAATTCGTAATTTTCTCTCACCGGTTATCACTTCTGCAATAGTTTTATCTTTAGAATCCAATCCATCTGGTCGCGTTATAACTAAAATAATGTTATCTTTGGGAATGTCTCTGATTATTTCCCATGCTGATGCTACTTGTGGATCTTGGGCCCTCATTACAAAAAGCACTATTGTGTTTTTACTGTGTGATATATATTTTCTTGCTAATGATTTGATATTCAGAGATAGAGGACCGTCATCATTAATAATTCCTGGCAAATCAATAAAATGCATATTATTGAATGCTGGACCAATGGCATCAACCGTAATGGTTTTTTCAGTAATAATTAGTCCCATTTTATTTTGACAATCTTCTATCATAATTTGAACTCCATCACGAGCTTCTTTTGGATTTCCATATAATCCTTTATTTTTATATTCACTTGCTGTCACGGATACAGTAATGACGTCATCACTTTTTCGCGTGTTAATTATTGTTGGACATATAGTCATTGCTGGACGGCTTGTTTTTGGATTACGCATAGGTAATAATGCTGGACCGATTAAACGGTTCATAACAGTTGTTTTTCCAGAATTTTGATCACCAACTGTTGTCAATGTGATGGAATCTATTTTAATTCCTCTTTCTGTTACTAATTTTATTAATTGATCTATGATATCTAACACATTTTCATCACTAATTTTTGATGTGGATTTCTTTTCTTCCTTTTTATCTTTTCCGAATATTTTTTGATATGCGAGGGAGCCAAAGAGATTTGATGACATCGTTAACTGGATAATAACAAATGGCTATTTATATATCCCAACCAGTATTAATTTCAAATTTTTATCTTTGTGATGATACAGGATCTATTATAATTTTTTATTTTCTTTTATGAACAGCTGTCGATACCGAAAATAATACTAAGCCACGTGAAACAAATAAAATTGAAATATATATATTTAAATTAATTCAGATAATTATCCAAAATCTCTTATTATAATTTGGGATGACTTCTGAAGACGTTTTGGGAATATTAGGATTTGATTCCGCAAATATATTATTATTAAAACAATTTATGGTGCTCGAAGGATTTGAAATATTACAAATAAAAAATATTATATATATAAATCATAATTCTGTTTTTCTAGATCTTCAAAAATGTTTAGCACAGTTACTACGTGGGAGTTTTCAATCTGGTATCGATATTAGTATACCGCGTGAATTTAATGATATATTTCATTTAATGAACTCTTTAAAGATTTTTCAAGATGCTGCTGAGATCAAACGTAATTCACTCGGAGTAATAGACAATCATACGGTTAATGGAATTCAGATACAGTATTTAAAAAAATCAATACAATTATTGAAAATTGACAAAAAAAATTCAGATGAAAAAATTAAAAATCTCGAAATACAAATCAATCTAATGAATGAAGAAATCAAAAAATTAATGCCCAAAAAATAATTTGATGTATTGGGATTGCCGTCAATTAGTCTCGACATATTCTTCTTCATATATTTCATTCTCAAGTTCTTCAGCTTCATCCTTGCACTCGGAGCAATATTTAAAGATTGGTTCCCCGGAGAATGAATCGCAATTAGATCCTTTGTGACAATTACAATTGACGTTATTACAATATTTAGAGGAATATAAATTACAAAAAGAACAATCAGCGCAAAGTAACAAATCACATATTTCGCAGTTTTCAGAATAGCTATCTTGGTCATCAATACTAATCCATTCATTTACCTCTCGATCTTCGTTACACCATTCGCAATAAGGAATTACCCCTATATAAGCAGCTAATATATTTTTGGTGATATCATTGCATAACCCAGTTAACTCAGTAATATATTTACTTATTGTAGCTTGTCTCTTCTGCCAACCTTTATATGGTTGCTCGATATAATCAATGGTATTATGAATACACTCTTCCTTCGGTGGATTCGGAGGATGATGATATTGGCACTTTAAATTTTTACAACATCTTCTGCATGATTCATCAATACATGCATTGCTCACTTGATTACCGCAGGGGCATCTCATTATTTTTATTATATATTTATTAACGGCGCTTCTATTTAAGTCACCACCTTGATGAACATTTATCTTCGTCATAAGATTTTTCGAACGATGGGTAATGAAGTATTATAGAAACATTCTAGCTGATTTCACAAAAAAATTGATGTTCTTAGTTTTTGAACTCTCTGGATTTTAGAATATGTAACAATCATATCCCCAATGGCTGAAAATTTTAAGGTTCTCCGTGAGGTTAATGATGCAAGGGCGTATTTAGAATCGCGGAATGATTCTAAATTGCTGCGGAATCCAGAATTCCGAGATCAAATGTGGCTTTTTTACATTGGTCCGTATGCCTACGAGGCTCTATGCCAATGTTGCGGAACCAGGCCTATTTTTAAGCAACTGCGTACCGGAGGATTTGAGCTTGGACACGTCATTTCTAAAGTCATATACGACAACCATCATTACACTAATTTACGTTTGATATGCGGCGGTTGCAACAAAGCACAGGGCATGAAAAATATGGATGATTTCATGAACGAAAATAGATACGAGCCTCACGAGAACTGGAATGGTTTCAAGGAATCATTTACGGAAACAGCTCACATGGATTTAAGGAATGATGGCGAAAAAGTTGCGACTCCCGGAAAGATAAGATGCGAAGTATGCCAACAAGATTATGTTAACATGCCAGCACATTTGGCAACGGCTAAACATCAACAAAATTTGCTAAAAAACGAAAGCTCGAACTGTTGCAATAATTTAATATTTTAGTATCTGGAGTTCAATTTATGTTAACCAGCAGCGCGGTCGATAAGTGAAGCCTCATATCATAAACAGGTTGCTATCCGATCATTTTCCAACCCGTGTTATCTTATCGGTTTCTTTCCCTTAACCACTATTTTTTGATGAATTTTTTGCAGATTATTATAAAATGTAATCTCGATCTGAATTCATTCTTCGTTTCATTAGGGTCCCCAGGACCAGCCATATGTTATTTGTAACGTCATCTCGATCTGATATTATTTTACGTGTCGTTGGGGCCAGAGGCGCGGCTTCGCCGCAGATGTGCTATATTAAATGGAATCATGATTTAAAGTCAATGAATATGAGAAAAAAGGGGATTATGATATGGCTTTGCGGCATGTGATTTATAAAATGTAATATTGATCTGAATTCATTGTTCGTTTCATTAGGGTCCCCAGGACCAGGCATATTTTATATGAAATGTGATCTCGATCTGATATTATTTTACGTGCCGTTGGGGCCAGAGGCGCGGCTTCGCCGCACATGTGCTATCTGAAAAGAAATTTTGATATTGGCTCATTGGGAGTGAAATTGGGGATATAGTGCCATATCCCTTTATCTCACATTGATTGACTTTCGGTCATGATTCCATTGAATATAGCACATAAAATAATATCATATCTAAACCAATTATTCTCCGCTTGGCCTATTCAATTCGACGGGAATTACATGCCTTTGTTCCAATAAAATATCCCAAATTTTTTTTTGAGATTCCTAGTCACATGAAGATCTCAAATATTCGACCCACTGTTTATATTCGTCTGGTGATGCTTTTTTACGTTCATTTAGTATTTCAATAATTTTTTCATCGGGTAATTCAAGGTGAGCTCTGAAATGTCCTCGCTTCACACTTTCAATTAACCAGTGGGCTTTATTTGCTGTATCAAATTCACTTAAGCATAGCATCGCCTCTGCATTTCCTAATCCTGCTGCTGTTTTATAGTAGCTAAAGGCCAATTCTTCATAATTCTTAGTCTTGGATACTGCTCGTTTTTTCTTTTCGTAAAAATAGCCCAAAGTTAAATAAGCTTCAGAACATTTAGAATCCAATTTAATTGCATGTTTAATTACATCCTCGTAACATTTAAATGCATCATCCCGTCCTCCCCCATAATGTTCTTCGAGATAAATTGCACCAAGACACAACATCATCATTGCACAAGAACTTTTGTGAAGTTCACAGAATTCTTTTAGAAGAATCATATCTTGGTCTGTCAATCGATTAAACATATTGTGCCAAATATATTTGTTTAGCATGCACCTTTCTATTTGTGCGTTCTCGAATCGATTCTCATATATTTCGCCTTTGAGTAATTTCTTTTTATATTCTTCTAAATTTCTTGCACTCTCTTCGCGGGAGGGTTTCTTGGAAATGCCACTTTGACTAACTTTTATATCACTCGATTTCTTATCACTGGATTTCTTTGGTTTTTTGTTGCTGCGTTTACCTTCTGTGGATGTTCCTGGCAAACACGTGTTACAAATTTTACGCCCTTTCACCAAATATTTATAATACTTGCCACAGTTACTGCAATTTCTGACATTCTCCTTGCAGGCTAGACATAATGATTCACCGGCTACAGCATCTGTTGTGCATCTCGCTCTTTGACACTCACCAACTCGATCTTTCTTCTTTGGAATGCAATTTGAACATAATTTCCCTTCTATTTTTAGATGTTTGGGGTAATAAAGACATTTGGGACACTGTTTGCGATCTTTATGCTCTATGCATAATGTTTTATTACTCAGAACTGGTTTATTACAATCCCGTATGTGACATTCATTTTTTTGTTTTTTGGGTCTGCGACGCTTAATTTCTTCATGGTTATCTTCGTCGCGACGACCTCGTTTTGCCACTGTTCTTCGTGGGGCTGTTATTGGTAAGGCTGATTCAAATGGAGTTGGTGATCGTCCCAAATCTGGAGATTCTGGTGCTCCCGGTTCTCCTTTTAGATCATCTCCGCTATTTTCATGGTTTTCGTCTTCTGATGTTGCTGCTGCTGCCGCTGCTGAGCGCAACTTGGAAGATCGGCGAGATCCAAAACTTTTTCGGACTTGCGGTGATGTAGGCGACGAGGATGATGAAGCTTCCGAGGTTGTTGCTGCCGCTGCTGCTGCCGCCGCTGCTGCACTTGGTGGCGTGAGATATGTTGGACAATCCAATCTGACAAGTGAAGATGAAGATGTCGAAGCAGCGAATGATCCAATCGTCCCAAATCGTCTGCGATACGGTTGAGATATTGGCATATCAGCAGATGAAGATGCAGATGCGGCAGCCGCTCCAGGTCGTGCGGTATGTGCTCGAGAGAATGGCGCATCGGTTGAGATTGTCAGATGACCCGAATTTTTTTCCCTCATGATTCGACAAAATGAATCCAAAAGAATTTCCCTTCGTTGCTGAAACTTTTTTTCCCAATTTTCAAAATCTTCCTTTTCGATAGAAGATTCGCCTGTTGTCACATTTTTATCTCTTCTTAGATGGTGCAGCATTATTATGCATAATACACAGCAATCGCCATTTTTCTTTTTCTCACTCTTGCAACAAATAATGCATTCCGGGTTCGAGATACCGCGAATTTCGGAATAGCTTGATGTCCTTTCTATTCCCAAATCGTTCGTTTCGTATAAATCCGCATCGACATCATTCAAAATTCGAATAAAATCAAGTAGACTGCCCATCTTCGCTGATATGCTTCAGTCTTTAATGAGTCTCACAATAATTAGCTTTTTCAAATTTTTTGATGAGCTACCGGCGTTGATGAATTTAGATGTGGTATACGATAATAATCAACAATGGCTTCTCTTACCCTGCCACACACTAATACAGCTCACGCAAATAATATGCCCCCTGTTGGTGCCATTGCTGCTGTACCATTTTTGTTGCCACATTCTCCTTATTAAAAATTGAACATATATCGATTTCATGCAAAGAGATAAGATATATAAATCAAATAATCTATGAGCACTATGATGAAGAAAATTGGATTGAATGATATATCACAAAAAATTCTAAACAGGAAATTGACCCAATTTAAATATTCATTTGTTGAATTAGGCGATAAAGTATATTTGGAATTCAATTCGTCTCTGAATGAATTTTCTGTGGATAAATTATATTGCTTTAGTGATATCCATCAAATGAAGCCTGAAGAAAAGCCACCCGCAAAGAAGGTTCGGTTTTTGATCTATGCGCTTTTGCAATATCAAAAAAATGAGGAAATAAATGAACGGTTAAGTAATGAGCATGACTGCTATCTTCCAAGAAGTAGTATACCAACAATTGATGTTTATAAACTCTGTCATGAATATTTATTAGAACGTGTAAACCTTCTTGAGGCTAATCTTGAGAAAATTCTAGAACTCAGGAAGATTTGAATTTTTTTCTAATTTGGTTATGCGATCGTTGAGATTATTTAATAGATTATATATCGCTTTGAGTGGTTCAATCATATCCTGATCAATAAATTTTGCTACCACGCAGCTCTTCGAATAACGATCTCCTTTTACTTTGGCATCTCTGCTTTGATAAGCTTCCTTTATAATTTCGAGATTCCTCCCAGTATTATTAGCCCTTTCTAATTCTTCCATTTGTTGTTCCTTTATTATTAATTTCTCCTGTTCTTCTTTTAGCCGTCTTAATTCATCCTTGATTTATTTCATTGATTCATATGATTCATTTGTCATTATTTGTGACTTTGGATAATCTTCCAATGACTTCTAATAGATTTGATATCAATATTTTCAATGAGTCCCCTCTTGATTTATCGGGGGATAAGCATATCGAACATTTGTTTAGTCAGAATCAGAATTATACGTTTCGAGATATTCAATACACTCTGGACATATATTTTTATAATCGATTTCGGTTCCATTATTTGAAATATATGTATAATAATGTTTGATACACCAATTACATATTATTTTTTCGCAAAATTCACAACCACCAAATATTCCTTCACAAACATCTGGATCTCCTTCAAACTGATATTGTTTACATATTGGACAATACCAAAAAAAATCGATTTATGGAAATATAATATATTTAATAATGTTTTCGGGAAGCAATGTTTCTCTGAGATTTTTAATAAATGATATTATTTCTTCATTAGATTCATCTCTATCTTCATAAATTCTTCTTATCTCATCCGAAGTATAATGATCATTTCTCTCCTTTGGAGTAGAATATTCCTCTGATTTTATTTTATTATTATTCGGGTGTCTTTTACATAGTTTATTATTACAACATTTTTTACATGATTTATCTATACAAAAGGGGCTCGCGGGTTGTTTACAGCTACATTTAATTTGTTGGTATGATGTCATATAATACTTATAACAATACCTCATTTCTTTATATGATCTATAGATGAGCGTCGTTCAATTTTTTTGAATGGATTGAAAAAATAGAAAAGTTGTCAAGATGAGAATCCTATTGTTAGAATGATCTTAAGTTCACCGCAATGGGATCAAATAAAAGGAAGTTTGTGTGTGACAATATGAATTGGACGCAAGATAGCAGCAGCCATGTTGTCTGATTAAGGGATAATAAACAATGAATTATTATAATACAGGGAAACAGGTAGAATTGCACAACGATGCTTAACCATGGACAAATGGAGGGTGTTTAAATTGCGGCCCTTCTTCAAAGTTAAGTGGATGAAAAAAATCTATCATTTTGTAGCCTTGATCCCCGGATATTAAAATTTCTTGTGAGCTATAGATATATATGCCAGAAAAAAATATTAATGAAAATTATGATACCATTCCATACTCTCAAATTATGGATAGGTGTAATAGAAATTATGATATTGCTGATTATAAGTGTTCTTTAACAAAAATTTGTTGTCCATGTGCTGTTAAATCTGAACTGGAACTTGGTAATAATTTCCCCATCCATAATCAATTAATTGAATCGCCATTTTTTCAGAGTGTTAATTTACTACCACAAGGTGCCGTAATTCCAATAGGCGGGCTGGAACTTGGATCCGAGGGTATACTAATTACTATATTGCGATCAGAAAAAAATGGTGTAGTAATCCCTTTGAGATTTCCTTATCACCCCTCTGATAATCCATCATTATTTAATGAAATTTTGGGTGAAAATGGATATTTCTTTCGGATTGAACAAGAAGGCTTATATAGTATCCGCTGGAGGATAGGACAAATCAAGCTCGATAAATTTGGTGGACTTATTTATAATACCAAGAATAATGAAATTGTCCTCGGCACTGTTTGGACTAATTCGTCTCTTGATATTCCTCAGGGGAGTGAGCTTGAATGGAGTACCGAACATGTAAGATTCGAGCCCGGGGATGAATTAGAATTACGAATAACCAGCCAAAATCCGACGTTCAGTTCCCTTCATACTGTAGTTTTTGCAGCATTCTTGTTATCCGCTGAGACCCCATAATTGCATTTTATTTAGCTCACAATGCAAACTTTTAATATATTAATGGTGGAGTGGTATGGATATGGGATTGAATATTCAATGTTGGGCGAACGGTAATCGGTTATATGTTACTGTTTGGAAATTAATGACTATTGATAAAATAATCTGTGTCAAGAAAATTTGGTTTTCGGTAATGATATCTCAATGATTTGATTTTTTTCTTTATATATCATATCCTCACCACATTTATTTTTTCAATATTTTTACAATCAGAAAATAAAAATATCATATATCGCGTCTTATTAGATGAAATTTCAGCCAACGAATCTATTAAAGTTTATCAAAAGTGTATGTATCCATGTATCGCCACCTGTTCGTAAGGATCTTTTCTAAGAGTAAATATAGGTCCATCATTAAAGGCATATATGATATCACCCTTGATTATAGGAATTCGGGGATTCTCAGAGTTTCCCGCATAAAATGTTATTTCTCTGTCATCCGTTGCAATTCTGTTTGTAATTTCTATTACTTTTCCATTTCTAATTCGTGCAACGTGAATTAATTTTGTTCTCTCAAATGCTTCTACGTCAAGCAAAACCCACTCTATCAGAAGACTCGCATAATCCTCGTTGAATACTAAGAAACCATTCACTATTGATACGAAGTTTCCTCCGGAGTAAACATTAGCTATTTTTATAGGATCTCCATGTCCAATAGTTTGTTCAATGCCTTCAAATTCTATCTGAAAAGCACCTAAATTTGAAGTCACAAATCCCAAAGAATTTATTGACTGACAACCGCATCCACATTCCCTTTGTATATTGTCTTGATAGTCTGGAATGACATCGTCAAACTTAGATTCATTTACCAAAATATAAGAATCGTTATAATCTAATGAATCATCTCTGGAGCAATGAGATCTTCTATCTACAAAGGGTCTTTCCATCATTTCGGAATAGACGATATAATTTTTACAGCAATTCCTTTTCATATTATTCTACTTTAATATGAGATGAAAATAAATTTACCGAGAGATATGATCCTTAAATTTTGTTTGTGAAGAAGTAATATAATAATTACAACAAATATTTTCGATGCAGAAATGACGAGGAGTTTGGATTATCTATTGAGTCATTGCTATTAGATGATTCCAAGCTGTCTATCACATGAGCTCATATATGGCACGGATACGTCCCCGAATAAAAATTCGATACTAGTGTTTCTGTCAGTTTTGTTGCGCGAAGCTGCTGTAAGAAATATTTCCGAACTTTTTCGGGTATATCTGCCGGTAATCCAATGAGATATCCATTTTTGGAATAGCCCGCCACTTTGACTCGATCTTGCCCAGGAACTGCAGTCATGCGCTCCCCGTTTTTATCCCAGCACAACTCCTTATCGTATTTATTCAACTCAAAATGAATAACCCCATATTTCGTCTGAATCCAATATTCATAACCTCGATCATAATCTGTTCGAAAATATGATCGGATGAAATTATCCTTTCCACAGAGATCAATCAAAAATTTCTCAAGAATAGTATGGCGTAGTTTTCTAATTTCTTGTTTCCTATTTGAATCACGAGATAAGCAATAATACAATGACATATAAATCCAATATATATTTGGAAAACTATAATTTATCGTGAAATAATCAAATTTTTTTAAAGTTCCGTAAAAAAATTGAATTATATATAAATAATTGGTTGTTGTGAAATGGTGTTTTGTTAATTCAATGCCGCCGCGATCTTATAATAATAAAAAACCAGATGAGATGATTCGAGCGATTAATAATGGAAGTTTAGAGGGTGTGCGGAAGATTGCTGATTATTTGGGTGTAGCCATGAATGCAATGTTTTACGCTAGGAAGGCCGTTTCAGCGAAGGTAGAATATCCGGATATTGTTGATTTTTTCCTTAGATCAAACCTTAACGAGATAAATGGGGATGATATTTTTACAATGTTACATGTCGCTGTAAAAAAAAATTATCTAAATGTGATTAAGGTGATCGATTCACGGGTGCTGAATATTGCCGGATCAACTTGGGGGAGCTTGTTAGAACATTCTGTTTCACTAGGTTTTATTGAAATAGTCCGATATATAGTTGATAAGCCGAAAATAAATGTTTATGAAATTCATCAAAGAACTTGGAGATCATCGAATCGTTCTATCATATTTGAAACATCTAATGTTGATATTATGTACATACTTTTAAATTCCAGTCCAGAATTTTTTGATTTTAATCTTGGAATTTTCCATGGAGCCTATCAGGTTTTTCGAACTTTTGTCAAAAAGGGTATGTTGGGCGCTGTTAAACTTATGCATAAATTTTCACCTGTTCCAAATATGGCTTGGGAAAGAGCAATAATCGATGCAGTTGCATATTGTCAGTTAAATGTGGTCAATTATATCTTCGAACAAAAGTTAATTATAATTAGTACTTTTTTATCTGATCGTTTGTGGGAGAGTTGTTTGAATCCACCAAATTTATATTTAGAAGTTGATTCTATCACTATTGATAAATTAATTTTAGAAGATTCGGTTAGAGTCCAAATATTAGCGGCGTTGCATTCATATGGGGGGACTTTTATTGAAATGAGCGCGAAGAAAAAAATATGCAGTTATGATATTATTTGCAGTCAATGTGGTTTGGAAACTTTGAAATATCTTCGCGAAAAATTTAATGTGAAGTTGGATATCAATCATCTGAAAAGTGCTTGTCCGAGGGGATATTTGCCTTTGATAGATTATATTATTAATTCCGGAGTTACTGTTGATCCAGATTGCTTATCTATAGCCGTTTCTAATAAAAATGCGAGTTTAATAGAAACATTGGTAATTAAAGGCGCCGGGGTACTAACTTTAAATCCTTGGTTTGTTAGGGATTATTTTCATCCGACGATACATTTTTGGCGCAGTTATCGAGTCCATGTACGAAAACTACGCTTGGATCAAATAAAAGGATATGACTATGATATTTATAAAGCAAATCTTAATTATGTGTATGATATTTTTTACGTGAATAGATTTCCATTGGTCATTACGCAAATTTGTTTATCTTATATCCCAGTTGAATAAATTAACTAATAATATGTCGTACAATATCTTTTTGAATATTTTCAGAGAATGATTTAAATTCGTTATAATGTTTTGCGGTTGCCCCATCGGAAAATCCAATTTTTGAATGTGTTGGTTGTGTTGTTCTATGGGCGCAGCAGAATTCCCTACAGATCGATTGAGTTGTTGTTTTTAAATCACGATCACCCCATCCCGCATTAGTAAAATAAATACAGCACATTACACCGTTATTCTCAATTCCTAATCCAGACGGTTGGCTTAACCAAGATTTAGGATGTGATTTGTAGTGCTTACAACATATATGAGTAACAAAATTTTTTGGTCGTTCGGATTCCCCTGGTTTTATATTATCATAACAACTTTCTGTTTCATTCGCTGTTGATTTTGCTTTAACATATTTCCTTCCTAATAATTTGATCGCCTTGTCATAGATTTCTTCGAATATTTGTCCATCGCCTAAATGATTTTCAATAAGAATAACTATGCCGGCAGCATTTTCTTCGGTAATTTGATTTAAAATATTAGTATTTAGTACTACATTATCTTTTATTTCATATCTATCCAACAACAGTAAGAAATCAATCATATCACATAATTTTAATGTCGTATCAATTTGGTTGCGATATATATAATTTAACATTAAATCGATCAATTCTGGTTTATCTTCTTTGATTTCTGATTGGAATTCTGTATTTTTAGCAATAAAATCTTTAATCAATGAAGCAAAAAAAAGTGATGCATTTTTTAAAAATACTGAATGAACTTTAAATGTTTTGCCTTTGCAACTAATTTTATAATCGCCCGTATTGCTTTCATAGAGTTCCTTATTACGTTTCATTAGGTCTTCACATAATTTGTCGTTACCTGCTTCATTTAATTGTAATTTTAATTGGACTTCCTTAGATTTCTCAGATGGTGGTGATTTTTCTATGGGCTTCTCGATTGTTTTGGCTTCTGCTGACATTAATGTAATAGTAAGAATGATTTTGCAAATATATATAAATGGGTTTCAAGATAAATAAATATCAATTTTTCTTATCTGGTCACTAGATCACCGTCCATTCTAAATTGTGAGATTCTAGTATTCTGAGGATATAGAGTGAATCCAGAACCAGAAGCTTTTAATTCAAATCGTATTTCGGAGCCATTTGCCAATGGTCCGATATCATACCAGTCAAATCGTCTGTATTTAACTGGATTTGCTGCCTCAGTAAAACGATTTTTGGGGTAAGGCGGTTCGTCATCAATTAATAATTGCACTCTCATAGTTCCAGAAAATGGAGTTCCGCAGTATATTAATTCTAAACTAATATGAACGAGCGGAAAGTGTTGGCGTTCATCGAGATTTTTAATACGAGCACCACCACTTATTGGAGTCCTGACACTTTTTCTGTCGTCTGTAAAGGAACAAATTGATCTGCACCCTTATGTTCTGACTCGCAATTACATAAAGGGAAATTATCACAATGATCTTCTTGAAAACAAATTTTGGGCGGCATATAATATTATTATAGAGATTTTTAATTCTATCATTATAATTGATTTTTCGAACAAAAGAGTGATTACTATTAGCCGATCGGACTTCCATCGGCATTGACAGAGGATTGGGATGATAATAAAATCGAAATCTGTCGGGACATGTTGGATTGGTCGCCGCTTTTTTTATTTTAAGAGGCGAGACATCGACCAATCCTCCATGTCCCCCGGCATTGTATGAATTTTACTGCTTAAATGTACATAGAAATGTCCTTTGTCCCGAAATGTCATTAAGCATTGAGGACATTCATAGGGCTTACCTGTGTGAATCTTCATGTGTTTATGAAAATTGGAATTATTTACACAAGTATACCTGCATTTATCGCATTGATAATATTCCATCTTAACTTCCCCGGCAATCTTTTTTTTATGTCGAATGCTATCCAAATGTCTTGCATACTTTGTTTTATTATTCGTTTTAAATATACAGCAGCTGCATATATACATATATATACTGTAGATATATATATATTTAAGCCATTTTTTTTCTTTGATCAGAGAGAATAATTGGTTTAGGGTTGTCGCGCTAATCGTATCGTTTCCGACCGTCACTGGAATGAATGTTGTATCATCTAACCGATGTCGATATTTGGTTGTCTTGATGGCCTCTGCAATCCCATCATAAAAAGCTGTCTCGTGAATATCATATTTAAAATCCCAAATTGATTTCTCCGGTTCCTTTTGAATTACGCTCTGATCGACATTAAAATTGCATAATTTCGGATAATGACCAAATGTCACGAAACTAAATCGTTGGGGGACATCATGTTTATCCATATCATGGGCCAGCTCTCGCATCGAGCCGAAACATTTAGATATAAACATAGCTTGATCAACGATATGCTTATATTTTTCACCAACTGATCGGTGTCCTCCCAAGAAAACATACTTTCCGATGTGTCCAAAATGAAAAATCTATGCTGACCCAATCAAAGAAGATTGACTCATTGTCGCATTGACAGCAGTAAGATGATTATACCGCGAGATCCACTCCCTGTTAAAATTATCATTCCCCTTATCGCTCAAATTATCGTAATCAAGCTTCTGCTTTCTATCACACAGAATATCATATGTAGCTCGAATCTCCATAAATTTTTTTCTATAAAGTTTATGTTTAACTGAACGTTCGATAACTGCAACGAATATTTAGCTGACATGCGAATTGGATTCCATGCCTTATCATACTGCTGCCAAAATCCGAGACTACCCTGATTTCGCTTTTTTAGAATCGTTTGAGTCTCCTTTTCGACAATTTGCATCCGGTGATGCTCCAATCTACTGGCTTCAAGACAAGCGGTAGATGTTCATAGGTGTTGTGGATCCAAAACAATACGTCCCTTTATTCATCTCTTTTATCGTACCCAATATCCCATATATCGATATATTTTATTATAACTTACGCTCTGCCATTGGGCGTTAAATTATACTCCCGGATATGCCTAAGCACCTATTTATCATCTGCGCGACTCCCATTGATAGGGCGCGGGGTAGGATCTGTTGGTGGAATATATGAAAAGATTAACTGATGAAGGGCGTTCGGTCGATTCTAGTTATAACCATTTGGTTTTATGCATTGCTTACAACCTTATGATTTGGATGCATATGTGAAATGGTGATAAAATGAATTGAATACAACGCCGGAAAAGAGTTAATGCAACGATATAAATTGAATTAGGAGGCAGTCACCCCATTGATAGGGCGCGGGGGTAGGATATGTTGGAGGAATATATGGAAAGATTAACTGATGAAGGGCGTTGGGTCGATTCGAGTTATAACCATTTGGTTTTATGCATTGCTTACAACCTTATGATTTGGATGCATGTGGGAAATGGTGATAAAATGAATTGAATACAACCCCGGAAAAGAGTTAATGCAACGATATAAATTGAATTAGGAGGCGGTCACCCGATTGATAGAACACGGGAGTAGGATCTGTTGGAGGAATATATGGAATAATTAACTGATGAAGGGCGTTGGGTCGATTCAAGTTATAACCATTTGGTTTTATGCATTGCTTACTACCTTATGATTTGGATGCATGTGTGAAATGGTGATAAAATGAATCGAGTACAACGCCGGAAAGGAGTTAATGCAACGATATAAATTGAATTAGGAGGCAGTCACCCGATTGATAGAACACGGGAGTAGGATCTGTTGGAGGAATATATGGAATAATTAACTGATGAAGGGCGTTGGGTCGATTCAAGTTATAACCATTTGGTTTTATGCATTGCTTACTACCTTATGATTTGGATGCATGTGTGAAATGGTGATAAAATGAATCGAGTACAACGCCGGAAAGGAGTTAATGCAACGATATAAATTGAATTAGGAGGCAGTCACCCGATTGATAGAACACGGGAGTAGGATCTGTTGGAGGAATATATGGAATGATTAACTGATGAAGGGCGTTGGGTCGATTCAAGTTATACCATTTGGTTTTATGCATTGTTTACAACCTTATGATTTGGATGCATGTGTGAAATGGTGATAAAATGAATCGAGTACAACGCCGGAAAAGAGTTAATGCAACGATATAAATTGAATTAGGAGGCAGTCACCTGATTGATAGAACACGGGAGTAGGATATGTTGGAGGAATATATGGAATGATTAACTGATGAAGGGCGTTGGGTCGATTCAAGTTATAACCATTTGGTTTTATGCATTGCTTACAACCTTATGATTTGGATGCACGTGGGAAATGGTGATAAAATGAATCGAGTACAACGCCTAAAAAGAGTTAATGCAACCATATAATCTGAAATAAGAGGCAGTCACCGCATTGATAGGACACGGGTTAGGATCTGTTGGAGGAGTATATGGAATGATTAACTGATGAAGGGCGTTTGGTCGATTCAAGTTATCACCATTTGGTTTTATGCATTGTTTACAACCTTATGATTTGGATGCATGTGTGAAATGGTGATAATGAATCGAGTACAACGCCGGAAAAGAGTTAATGTAACGATATAAATTGAATTAGGAGGCAGTCACCTGATTGATAGAACACGGGGTAGGATCTGTTGGAGGAGTATATGGAATGATTAACTGATGAAGGGTGTTGAGTCAATTCAATTCAGCTCCATTTGGTTTTATGCATTCTTTACAAACTTATGATTTGAATGCATGTGGCAAATGGTGATAAAATGAATCGATGACAACGCCGGAAAAGAGTTAATGCAACGATATAATTTGAAATAGGAGGAAGTCACCTCATTGATAGAGCGCGGTGTTAGGATCTATTGGGAGCAATATATGGGAACATTAACTGATGAAGGGTGTTGAGTCAATTCAATTCAGCTCCATTTGGTTTTATGCATTCTTTACAAACTTATGATTTGAATGCATGTGGCAAATGGTGATAAAATGAATCGATGACAACGCCGGAAAAGAGTTAATGCAACGATATAATTTGAAATAGGAGGAAGTCACCTCATTGATAGAGCGCGGTGTTAGGATCTATTGGGAGCAATATATGGGAACATTAACTGATGAAGGGTGTTGAGTCAATTCAATTCAGCTCCATTTGGTTTTATGCATTCTTTACAAACTTATGATTTGAATGCATGTGGCAAATGGTGATAAAATGAATTGATGACAACGCCGGAAAAGAGTTAATGCAACGATATAATTTGAAATAGGAGGAAGTCACCTCATTGATAGAGCGCGGGGGTAGGATCTATTGGGAGCAATATATGGAGACATTAAATGAAGAGGGCGTTGAGTCAATTCAGGTAAGAACCATTTGGTTTTATGCATTGTTTACAACCTTATGATTTGAATGCATGTGGAAAATGGTGATAAAATGAATCTAATATAACGCCAGAAAAGATTTAATGCAACGATATAATTTGAAATAGGAGGCAGTCACCTCATTGATATAACGCAGTGTCGGATCTGTTGGAAGCAATATATGGAAACATTAAATGAAGAGGGCGTTGAGTCAATTCAGGGAAGAACCATTTGGTTTTATGGATTGTTTATAACCTCATGATTTGAATGCATGTATGAAATGGTACTAGAATGAATCGAGTACAATGCCAGAAAAGAGTTAATGCAACGATAAATATTGAATAATGCGGCAGTCTCCCCATTGTTAAAGAGCGATGTCGGATCTGTTGGAAGCAATATATACGGAAACGTTGAGGGCCTCATTGAGTCATTGCAGTTTCATTGATGGATTCATTGAGGTCTTGATTGAGGTCTTCATCTAGATTTTGCGGTTTACTTGAGGGTTTAATTGAGGGCTTTATTGAGGTATTTATTTATGTATTTAGCGAGGTCTTCATCTAGGTTTTGCGGTTTAATTGAGGGTTTAATTGAGGGCTTTATTGAGGAATTTTATTTAGGCCTTCAGCGAGGTCTTCATCTAGGTTTTGCGGTTTAATTGAGGGGGGTTTTTTGAGGTCTTTATTTAGGTCTTCATCGAAGGCTTCATTGAGGTCCATAGAGGGGTTTATTGAGGGCTTCTTTTAGGTCACGAAGTCAACGTAAAAATTTACGGCAGATAAGATATAAATTCATGCATCCATTATAGCAGCCCAGAGAAATATATGTCAATACGGACAGTCTGGAACTTAATTATTTTTTTCCATATATCCCATATGTGGATCTTTTTATTATAACGTACACTCTTCCGTTGTGGTTAAATTATACTCTCAGATATGTCTAAGTACCCATTTATCATCTGCGCGACTCCTCTAAGATACTCTTTTAGGTCACGAAGTCAACGTAAAAATTTACGGCAGATAAGATATAAATTCATGCATCCATTATAGCAGCCCAGAGAAATATATGTCAATACGGACAGTCTGGAACTTAATTATTTTTTTCCATATATCCCATATGTGGATCTTTTTATTATAACGTACACTCTTCCGTTGTGGTTAAATTATACTCTCAGATATGTCTAAGTACCCATTTATCATCTGCGCGACTCCTCTAAGATACTCTTTTAGGTCACGAAGTCAACGTAAAAATTTACGGCAGATAAGATATAAATTCATGCATCCATTATAGCAGCCCAGAGAAATATATGTCAATACGGACGGTCTGTAACGTAATTATTTTTTTCCATATATCCCATATGTGGATCTATTTTATTATAACGTACACTCTCCCGTTGTGGTTAAATTATACTCTCAGATATGTCTAAGTACCTATTTATCATCTGCGCGACTCCTCTAAGATACTCTTTTAGAACCTTCACCCCATAACGAGTACCTTTTTTATACTTTAAGGCTATATGTATTATCCCTATACCTATATATATGTTGAGTACGAAAAAGGTACCTGTTTTGAGGTGAAGGTAAAAATTTAGCGGAAATAAGATATATTGATGCATCCATTATAGCAGCGCAGAGACATATATGTCAATACAGAAAGTCTATAACGTAATTATTTTTGTCCATATATCCCATATAGCGATCTATTTTATTATAACCTACACTCTTCCGTTGTGGGTAAATTATATTCCCCGATATGTCTAAGTACCCATTTATCATCTGCGCGACTCTCTAAGGTAATCCTTCTAAAGAGTTACTTCGTGCTTGGTGGGAAGAGATTTAAGGGTATATGTATGGCGTCTGCACAAATTGATCCAATTTGCGCACACGCAAACAATTAACAATTATTGTTCGTAAATTTATTGATATATGCCATTTCTCCTTATGAGATGCTGTTCCAAAGACCTAAATGAAATCATAAATGAAGGTATAAATGAAGTCCTACATGAAGGTCTAAATGAAATCGTATATGAAAGCCTTAATGGCCGCGGAATTAAAGTATATTTTGTATCGAATTAGTATACAAACATCCATTCTAAGATGCTTTCGAAAGACCTATTCATCAACCGAAACTCCTCAACATTACGCCAAAGTGGGTTCTTTGAACCCATCCTCCGGAGGCCGCGTTTTTTGCTACCTCTAACTGATTCCTTTATGCCCCTCCCAGACCGCTAACGTTTAATATTATGCTTGTCCCAACTCAAATCGGTATCATATATTTTTAATCCTTCCCCTTTTCATCTACAGTATTCATTTATCTAATCAATTTGCCTTTCATTTAACCTATTCATTTAGCCAAACTCCTCAACGTTACGCCAAACTGGGTTCCTTGAACCCATCCTCCGGAGGCCGCGTTTTTTGCTACCTCTAACTGATTCCTTTATGCCCCTCCCAGACCGCTAACGTTTAATATTATGCTTGTCCCAACTCAAATCGGTATCATATATTTTTAATCCTTCCCCTTTTCATCTACAGTATTCATTTATCTAATCAATTTGCCTTTCATTTAACCTATTCATTTAGCCAAACTCCTCAACGTTACGCCAAACTGGGTTCCTTGAACCCATCCTCCGGAGGCCGCGTTTTTTGCTACCTCTAACTGATTCCTTTATGCCCCTCCCAGACCGCTAACATTTAATATTATGCTTGTCCCAACTCAAATCGGTATCATATATTTTTAATCGTTCCCCTTCTCATCTACACTATTTATTTATCTGACCTAAATGTAGTCATAAATGATGGTCTAAATGAAGTCCTAATGAAAGCCTCACTGGTCGCGCATTAAAAGTATATTTTCCTCCAATAATTTTAATTAGTATAGAAACATCCATTCTGAGCACATTAGCGTAGAAATATATAATCTCAACATAGAAGGCTGCAACACCATTATTTTCCATGTATCCCATAGATCGATTCTTTTATTCTAACGTACAAATTCAAAGGTGATGAATCACATGTCAATCAACATCTAAAATCCTGCATGGTAACATCGGCAACATAACAATGCATAGGGAACTATATAGAAGTGATTGATATAATTAAATGAATAATTTAAAATCTCAGATATATATATAAGAAAAAAATGGATGATAATACCCCACTTAATTCTGATACGAATTCACCAAATGAACAGAGTATATGGACGGATGATTATAAAGCACAATATATGAAAGAATATTATATTTTAAATAGAGCCAAATGGTTTCAAGCATTCACCTGTGATTTATGCGGAGGAAAATATAAGACTTGTAATAAATCGGTCCACATGAAGAGTAAAAAACATCGCCTAGCTCATTTAGAAAAATTAATGATGGAGAAGACTAATTCCAGCTAATTTTATAAATTATAAATAGAAATATAGGGCTTAAAAAAATATATATACATATAGTATAGAAATATATGTATATTTGTAGTTGTTGTAAATTTAAAACCAATGATAAAACGAAGTATGCTAGACATTTAAACAGCGCTAGACATAAAAAGAAGATAGCAGGTGAAGTTAAGATGGAATATCATCAATGCGATCGTTGTGACTATCAATGTAAGAATAATTCGAATTTTAATAAACATATGTTGATTCACACAGGTAAGCCCTATGATTGTCTAGCGTGCTCAATGACATTTCGAGATAAACAACATTTATATCAACACCTCCTCAATCAAACCCATATCAAAAATTTTAAGAGTAAGTACCCAGAAACCTTAAAATATGACTACATAGCCGATGCCACACCTGATCGTGATAAATGGGGCGTCTTTTTAAAATATAATGGGAAGCCATTTACCGAGGATAAATATGCCAGAGGCGATAGGTATAGGCGTGTGGCTAATCTTAAAACCAAACAATCTAAGGCTGATGGGATTCATTCAATAATTATAAATACAACAGAATTTAAGAAGTGGAATACAATAACCCCGCATCAACGACTTAAGTTAGTCGAAAAGGCAAAAAATTGGATGATCCAAGAAGGCTCGAATCCGGAAGATCATTTTACCTTGGGGGATGAGAATGATGAACAGGATCAATTGGATCTATATATTGAGATATATGACTTTATGACCTTTAATCCGAATGAGAATATACAGACCGTTGAAGAGTTGGACGGAATTATTGTAGAGAATATAATAATTAGTGAGGTGATTATATTAGATTGTGATAGATACAAAGAATGTGAGGATGTATTATTGCCAGCTAAGATGAAGTTGATAAAGACGGCCGAAAAATGGATGATTCAAGAGCAAATTAACCCCCTTGAAATATTTACATTTGTAGATGAGAATGATGAGCAAACTATAATTGAAGCATACCAACAAATACGTGACATCATGTCAGGAAATCCATTTGAATATTTTTGTGGCGCAAAGAATATAGTTTAATCACCGTTATCCCTATAATAAATTTTTTTTTAATTTAAGATATTTCGATTTATATTTTTTATATAAATGCATCGGATTCTTTTTTTTAATATGTTTAATTATTTCTCTCCATTTTTCTAATATCCGTTTACCATTTCTATTTTTCTCTGTCGGCGGTTCCAGAAGCCATAATAAATTATTGTTAACGAATCTAATATAGTCAAATTCTTCTTCATAATATGGATCAAACGGATCTTTCGGAACATATTTAAGAAAAAAATGAAATTGGTCTCTTTGTCCAACTAAATCTTTCATATCGTTTAATTTTAGAGAATATCCATAATATTTTTTTAATAATTCATAACATTTTTTATGTACCGCTATACCTATGGTTGGGCAATCTCTTGCTGTTCCCCTATTTTCATCTTCAAGTTTCTTTGCTTTTCGAAGTGAATTATTACTAAAATCGCCTAATTCCCAAAACTCTCCCCCTTCGACTTTTTCAAATAGAACGCATTGCTCTTTTGATAACACAAGTTGATGTATTTTACCATATACATCTATTCCAATAACATTATTTAACCATGTGAATGATTCAATTAAATTTACTATTGTGCCGGATTTCTTGACACCCCATTCTTCTTCATAAGCTTCTAAACAACGGGGTAACGTACAAAAATCTAAATATAATTGAGCCGAACATATAAAACAATATGAAGTACAATATCCCATATATATATATTATATATGTAATATAATAATGCCGGAATCTAAATCACCTAATCATCTTTTGATATCCGAATTTGAAAAATTAAAAAAACAAATAACATTTGAAATGGATTATGCTGATAACAGAAAAGAGCGCATTGCTCATGAATTTAGATGGCAAGCTATTGAACGAGTCATTGAATTAATAAAAAAATTTCCTAAAAAAATTACGTCGGTTAAACAATTGGAAAATGTTAAAGGAATTGGGAAGGGATCTTTAGAACGTGTGAAAGAAATTTTAAAGACCGGGAAATTAAGCGAAATCAAACCTTTCATGGTGGATTATCAGAAGTATGTAGAGATATTGCAAACGATTCATGGGATCGGGAGGAGACGAGCTTTCGAATTAGTGACGGAATATGGAGTTAAGTCTATTGATGATTTGAAGAAATTGTATGAATCTGGTGCTATTGATTTGCCTGATAGTATTATTAGGACGTTGAAATATTATGATATTAGCCAAGGGGCTATTCCCAGGGATGAGATAACTGATATTTATGATTATCTTTGTTATGTGTTGCTATCAATTAATCCTCAGCTTTTCGGAACTATTTGTGGATCGTATCGGCGAGAAGCGAGTTATTCAAATGATATTGATTTCCTTATGATCTATCCTGATTATAAAAACATCAGACAATTGAAATTAGGCAATATGACTAAGAATTATTTAGAAATATTGGTGGATATATTGATTGAAGAAAAGTTTATCGTGCATTCGTTAACTGACGTAGACGTTGATACGTTGTATATGGGATTCTGTCGATGGGGTAAAAAGGATTTAGTTAGAAGGATCGATATTAGATTTATCCCTTATGACTCTTATTATACCGCTTTGCTATATTTTACAGGATCAAGAAATTTTAACATAACTATGCGATCATTGGCTAAAAAATTAGGTTATCATCTTTCTGAATATGAATTGACCGATCCAGATGGAATTAAAATACCCATACACTCTGAAAAAGAAGTATTTGATATACTAGGAATGAAGTATTTAGCCCCAGCACTAAGGAGTTATAAATGACATCAGCAAGATTCAATCTACCAAGAATAATCAGCCAATATTTCAACCAATACTCTCGGAAAGGTTTCTAAAGTTCGATACACCAAATTTATAAATTTCGATCGAGAATCAATTGACGGCGGATAATAATACGCATGCTTAATAGAACTATCATGCGTATTTTTTATTTCCCCATACGTTCTAGCCATAGTTACGATGTTAATCAGATCAATATATGTCGGATAGATATTTATTAAATAATCTCCGAACAAAATCGGTCGTACAAGATGATAAGTTAGTATGTATAAACTCTTCAAAATTATAATTTTCCCATCATTTGTTATCCCTGTAAATTCTAATAGATGTTGCCGATAAACAGCCATCCAATTTCTTATATTGTTTCTAGTTAGTTTTCTGGTAAGATTAAGAGGCACAACAAATAATATTGTATCGAAAGTTTTCACAAAAGTTCTATTCGTTATTGATATTTTCAAGTTTGAGTCTACATATATATAATCAGTCCAATTAATAAAGTGTTGTATCAATAATTTTTCTATTTTGGCAGAATTTCTGAATTTATAATCATTTCGTAGTTCGAATCCGATTTTTGTTTTATCAATTTCCTTAAGTTTGGAATTTGGCTTATCTGATTCTATATCTATTAAAGTATAATTTTCTGGACCGTGGGATTCACCAAACAATAACAATCTTCCCTGGTATACACTTTTCGGAGTTATAGCTTCTCGATAAATATTCTCCATAGTATGTAATCTTTCTAACAATTCTTTATATTCAATAATTAATGAACCTTCGATGTTCAAATAATTTGTAAATTCAAAATCTAAGTGATATTCTTTCACAGTTTTAATAAAAATATTTTCCATAAAATGTTTAAAATCTGCTTTTTCGTGGAATTCCCCATCAATTTCCTTTTCGTCGACTTCGTAGAATAATTTACGTAGACGAGCTAGATTGATTTTCAAAGATTTAGGTTTTGACATCGGGTGTTTCAAGAGTGATATTTGGATTTGCTTATTTCTATTTTTTTCAATTTTTATAATGCATGTTGGACGGCACAAGCATCCTTCTTTTTTATTTAAAAATTGATTATTGTTTAGTCTGAACATCATTTAAGGATCATCAAAAATAACTTAAATATGGCCAGCATAGTATCTGATGCTGATGCAAAAAGGAACTTTTTTGATGAAACGATTATGCGCTTCAAAATTGATTGTAATAAAGAAAAGATAACAACTGAAATCATCAACAGCGTCTACGAACTATTCAAAAATAATGTTATTGCGGATATCGATATTAAGGCGGATAACGAGATATTCTTTGTCATGTGTGGCACCTATTACAATGAGAAAAACGATCACGAGAATGAATTAAAATGGTTCACTCTGGCTACTGAATTCGGTAACACATATGGAATGTATAAAATTGGCGACTATTACCAATATATTAAACAAGATAATAAAACAGCAGTTGAATACTATGATCGGGCCGCCCAGTTCGATAACACAATCGCTTTAAACAAACTTGCAGAATGTTACAAATATGGTAAGGGAGTTAAGAAGGATGATGACGAAGCATTGAGGTTGTATGAGTATAGTGCAGGGCTAGGAAACACAAATGCAATGGTACATGTAGCACACTCTTACATGCAAGCCGCAAACCAAAATATGCCTCGGGCAATTGAATTATACCAAACAGCTTCGGAATTGGATAATGTATATGCATTGTATCATTTGGCATCCTGCTACGTGAGCGCCATAGGAGTCATAGCCGATAAATATAAAGCTAGGCAACTATATCAAAGGTGCATGTATTTAGGTGATGTGCCGGGCGGGTTAGCGAGCAAGAAGCTTTTAAAGACCTGAGAGCTCAAATTAACAACATTCTATATTTCAATCTTAATCAATTAATTTAGAAAATTTATCTCTATTATATTTGTGCGAGATTTTAATTTATGACTCATGAGCATGTTGCAAATGTCATTTAAATCATTTTGGTTTAAATGTTCCAATTCTCCAATCTATCTTTAGAGGGAGAGTCATTGTTTAAAAATAAGCTTTACGAAATTTAGTATTTTGTAGCTAACATTAATTCATTTTTTTAATATTGTTGCCTTCTTACAGCATTACATTCTCAACACTTCCTTCTATAGTCAACTTGCCATTTAATGTGGTCCAATCAAATAGTCTCACTAGATTTTTACTAGCACCTGGTTCGGGTATGCTTCCTATTGCGTTCATAAAAATTGCATTTGTGTATGTATTATCACCTTGAGTATTAACAAAAGCTATGGTATTAGCAATAGATTGTATATTTGTCCCTGAGAGATTTGTGGCGGATCCATTTTTTATTATAATGGAAGCCGGAACATCGAGAACGAAAGCGCTACCAAGAGTTGCTGCTTTAACAGCAGTCATTGTATGGCCGTCAAGTTGCAGGGGTTCGTCTGGCTCTATGAAATATGAACTAAAAATACCGGAAGCTGTAGCTGCTCCTGATGATAATTGGTCATATATGCCATTTCTTATCTTTCCTTGAGCATTGACGCCAAGGATACCAAACGTAGAACCGGCTGAATCTGTAGATGTTGCGGTCGAGGTATTAGTCATATTATTCATTTGTAGGTAACTAGCATCTAGTTTTTGGATATTAGCCAAAAATACCCCACTGGTACTAGTTAAACCAGGTAGTCTAGTTTCATTATCCGCGGCCCCATTCGTAAATTTCAAGGATAACTCAGGGCTCGATCCCTTTCCAGCCAGTACTAAGCCATTAATTCCAGCCAGCATAAGTGGTTCACTTAAGAAATTATCAAAAGTACCATTAAGAACAATATCCCAGTCGGTATTGGGATTATCTAAGGACCCATTTCCCCCTGCTATAAATATTGCATTCCCATTACCCTTTACATAAAAATCAAAATCACCCCGAACTTTAACACGGTCTCCCCCGATCATAAAGGCGGGGATATCTCCCAAATTTGGAAGGCCCGTTAAATCAGTATTCTGGATCACAACATCAAGATCGTTTTGTACGATGGCAAATGGTGCATTTGCAATTGCGAACGCGGTGTTAATAAATAGCGTTCCACTAATTTTAGGAGTTAAATTTTTATTTGCTGTTTGGTGAGCCTTTGTAATTATACCATTGGGACCATGATATTTTTCCAGCTTTTTTTTACAATCCATAGCTATCGAGCGAATAATATTTTTGTGAGATGTCATTATATCATATATTATGATATTAATTAATTATAAGGACGGAAAATTTCCAAGGCTTTGTATCCCTCAGTTATTTAAATTATATGTATACTTATATTAATATGGGTGACGAAGGTAGTAGTGTGCAAAATATTGTTACTTCCTTAAGAGAATTGACAGCGGCGGCTATGGAGGAATATTTCGGTCCGAGAGGGATAATTACGCTTGCTCGAAAAGCTCATAAAGCGAAAGTGGATCGAAAGCGACTCCGCAATAATGATCGCGGGTGTGATATTCAGCGGCATGAGGTTGATGCTTGTGCTCCTGTTGCTTGTGGACGACCACCAACGAGACAAGTTTTTGTTAGGCAAAGAGATTTAGCCAAAGGGACAATATTTGTCGAAGCAGACACCCAGGTAATTGTTTGTGAAGATTTAGTTCCAACACCTGGAGTATCTTATGCAGCTGGCTATATTTGCGGATTAGGAGACAGGATTATGGTTGATTTAGCAACCCATACGGTGGATGGCCAAGGGAAAGTTGCATTGGGGATTGTTCTTGGCGGTACTGTTTGGATAAAGGATGTTCGAGTAACTGGTGGTGGTATCATGAAGGGATTTACAAGGGATGCACTCTTTACCAGTTATATATATAACCTAATATTAGAAAATACTGATTTTGTAAATAATTATGCTCAACTAAATAGTAGTTTATATATTGTTTCAGTATGGATACAATTTTGCCCAGGGGCAATAAGAAGAAACTTAAAAGTAAGTAATACAGCGAATATGTTACCAAATTTGCCGCTCTTTGTTGCTGGGCTCTTTGGGTGGAATTCTCCTGCAACAGATATTAATAATAAGGTATATGATACAACTTCAGCTGCTGGTATGGCAATGGGTGATGTAAATTATATGGATCGTAAATGGCAAGGATATAGACAATCTAGTACTAATCTTGTGATGCAACGTGTTAAGGGACTGCAGGAAACAGTCGGTATGGCTCGTATTTGGGTGGCATCGGACCAAATAGTTACAGGATTCAGATCCGTATACAAGCAGATTATGCAAGAAGATGTGAAGACAACAATGTTAGATAAAAAAGCATTTGGGACCCTTATGATAAATGAAGTTGACGTCTTATATGACGACTCGCAGACAGATAATGTCACGAACACAATAAGTACAATCCCGCCAACTAATCTACCAGATTCTAGAGGTGCAACAGCTGCAGATGCACCTGGCTGTTCTGGTAAAATAGCTATTTTTACATCTGGTATTGCCGCCGTTCAGATGTAGTTGTTGACATATACTGTCTCATCAAAAAAATAATATATTCGTATTCTTTCCAAAATATATGATAATATATTTTGATAATATGCTTCACAATACTTCTCGCCTAATGGTTATGATTGGAAAGACAAACGTCGCTGTCATTGCACAAAAATTTGAATATTCTAGTTTATGAAGGAGCCATTTAGGTTTGCTTTCGAACAGCTCAACGAAATGGAAACCTGTTCAGTGCAATTTTACGAGCACCCTATCAAAAATTTCTCTCTTCCGGTAGTGAAACCCAAGAAAACAATACATCTCCCGAACTTGTATCTTCTCAATCAATGTGTACTCTATTTAATTTCTAAATATGTTGAGATAGCCTTCTTAATTATTTATGAATCCTATAAAAAATCGCGCAACATATCAACGATCGATCAAAAAATATTTCGCCTCTATACAAAGCGAATCCTTAAACCTATGTTCAAAACCATTCACGAGGATCAAGCCGGCCCAATATCATTCCTTCATATTCCGTTACTCCACGTGATCGATTATCTTAATAAAACAGACAATTTCAATCCAATGAAAATTACGCTAAAAACAGGATTAAGGTATCTCGAGTCGATCGAGACCAATGTCTTCGATCATCTGACAAATACATATTGCCTCACGAAACATAAATGGTATCCATCGTACAAAGACAAAGTTCTACTCATTCAGGATAATGAAGGAGGGCATATATGTCGTATCGGAATCGATTCTTTGGATTTAATCAAATATCGTAATGATAACAACGAAATCATACGATTCTCGGTGGGAACTATCTCGATTGAGAAATATAGTGCTGAATTTTTGAAAAATTTCTTTAGTGAGATATTTACATTTGAATATGTGAAAAAAGGTAATGGTATCGTCATGTCCATTACCGATCCGAGTAATGGGGAATCGATTGTATATTTTTCTGAATTCAAGAGATTTATATTTGAGAAAACGCCTATTTCTGATCCGATGCTTCTTCTTAGATTTGAGAGTGTGTTCGAAATGGTGATTCCTTTCAATGAATACATTGAGGCAAAGGGTAGTACTTATTGGTTGAAGGAAGATATTGTCGATTTTTCTATGAGAGATTATCTTAGGTTTTCATATTTGAATAGAAATGTTGAACTGTTCTGTTTTTTGGGTGAAGTTGACTTGGCGAATAGTAAGGCATTATTTCGATATACTCATTCATTGCTTGAAGATCGCAATGAAGCTAAGGATGCTATTCATTGGAGCATTCTAGCTTTATTCGCTAATTGTGTGGCGATCAAACCATGTTACAAATTGGAAATCAAAGGGGGGCATTGTCGGATGTATGTATATGATTTGAAATTTAAGGAAAAGGAGAAGAAGGACGCTACGGTTAATTTAGGGCTTCATCTTGATTTTAGTTTTAAGCCGCACACAACTAATTTAAGAATGAATGAGTCAGGTGATTTCGTTCCGGATAACTCTAAGGATGCCGACGTTGATTTTGTAGTTAGTGAAATACGCAATTCGCTTAAGGGTGTACTCAGCACTATTGATTCTTTGAAGATGTTGTCGGTGGTTGACTTTTTCCAAATAACTATCAGTGATTTAAATTATACGTTAATGTATAGTTTATCGGCGGTTGAGACTATTGGAATTTTCAAAGCCGCAGCTGGAATAGGTTCGCCGACTACTATTACTGTTGCTGGAGGAGGCAGTTCGGATCGATCGATTATTTCGAAAGACGTGAATGGGAATAAGGTATTTGAAATGAACCTCAGTCGTGACGGAAAATATAACGTTTCTCTTGCAACGGAAGAAACTCTAACCGCGCGTGGTGAGTTAATCGTTTGGAAAATGGTGAACATTGATCCAGACGAGTCTAAAATAACATATGGCTTAGCAAAACTACTTATTCCCCGTGATGCTCATATCGTTGAAAATCACGAAGGTTTTAAGTTTCGAACAGATCATTGTATTGTTTCGAATATCTATAGGTTGCACATATATCAATGCATCAATTGTTCTAAGTGCGCTGTCTTCGAGTTCGATGGTTTGCTTTTTTGTTCTTTGTGTGCCGGGGTTATCGAATTAAGGAATAAGGATGGAGAAAAAAAAGGGCCTGTGCAAACAATTGATTTTTCAAAATGTGATGAAATAGAAGGAGCTCGGGCGCCATACAGGACGTTTGAGTATAAGGTTAACCAAGTGATTCATATTGACGATTTTAAGCCCGTTCAAAGCCGCTGCGATCAACGCGGAATATATTTCTTTCTTAGGATAGAGGACTGCTTGAATTATGCTTGCAAGCCTACTTTAGTACAGAAATCAGTGGTTAGTGGTCCCTCTGCTGAGCCATCTGCGATCGCACGAGATTCTGAAAAAGAAACGAGCGAGGGCGCTGTTTTCAAAGATGGATTACGGCTCCGGAAAAAAATAACGGCGAAAGAAACCGGAGTACCCGAAGAACGAATTGAAGAAACAGACCCACTTATTAAAAAGTCAGATCCCGAAAAAGAAAAATGTGTCGTTCAATAAAAATTTGATATCTGCTAGGCGGTTAAATCCTCCTTATATATTAAAATTTTAATAGGGAATATTATAAGATAGAAAAATGGTAAAGAATTGTAAAAATAATAACTATTTTTCGGATAGCGAAAGGATGAATCGAGATTCTCAACGTCAATCGATCAGTGAGTATATTGATCCACCACTCCCTTCTCTAGGATATTCGAGCTATCGGCTTACAGTGGATGGAGATACATCGATATCCGTGAATGATGAAGGCCGCGATTTTAGTTCAACTTCCAAAATTTGTAAATATATTCGTGATTCTTTTATTTTGACTCGAATAGAAGGTGTAATAAACAATATCAATGTTAAGAGTATTACCATTAGTCAAGTACACTTTACTTCTCCTGCATGTATCTTGGGTGTGGAGCGTGATATTATTATTATACCGATGACAGCCTCTATGGAACATGAATTTCATTATTATTTAGAGTTTAGTAATATCATTTTTAGGGCAAATTTTAATGAAGTTACCATGTTAGCTACGATCAATATCACTCCTCTCTTCAGTTAGCTATAAATAATGCGATTTCTATTTTGACCATTGCATATTTTCATCATTAAATTTCCAATATGCTTCTGAGAACAGGCGGTTTTTAAACGGGGGTAATTTAAGTGAATCGAGTTCATCTTGTAGTTCAACTAATGTGATATCATAAAATCGAACGTCCCTAATGAAGTCATCCCATGTTTTTTGAGGGACTCGGATGCATTCTTTATAATAAAAAATAACTATGGGAATATTCTTTTTAACTTTTTTTTCATGAAGAACAGATTGCCTATAAATAATGTTGTTTAAGATCTCGTCGGTGATGAATTGATGAATAAAAATTTCAGCGAATAGTTTTTTGAAATTTTCAGCGAATAAATATTTTTGTGATAGTTCATCCGTAATGAAGAGGAGACCAATATCAAATTGATCGAGAATTTCTAAAACTTCAGAAAATTTGTATATCATTATGAAGATACATAGATATACAAATTTATATTTTAAACGCGTTGAAACCTGTTTAACTAGATATTCGCGATAGTTCGTTTATTTCCTTTTGATAGATAGAACGAATCTCTGTTTCCAAAAAAACATGCTCACAGACATGCATTACTGTGTAGATGTATATATCTTCAATGAAACTTTCTATGCTTATTTCTTTCTTTGAAATTGGCATCAACGTTACTGTGATTCCATCAGTTTCCAACACTTTAAAAGTCGTAAATGGTGGCAATATTATTTCTTTTTCGTCTTTCCCTAATAGCCCGCCGATGTACAAACAAGGGAAACCCTTGGGGATGATAATTTTAAATAAACAGCAATCTGAAACTTTGCCTAACGTATCGACATACATATACGTTGACCCAGGATGCTCGATTCTCTTTCTTGATAAGCTCGTTGAAGTGAACCCCGGGAACAGAATAGTTTTTCCGGGTTCGTTGACAATATTTTGGATCGATGGATATGGAAATCCTATAGCATTATAAGATTTCATAACAAAATTAGTCATGGTGTCTATCGCTGCCGTGTCTTCAATTTTTGTTATGGCTTTTAATTGTTCTAACATATCTGCTCCTTTTTTCAAAAATATTCTGAGATTTTCAGGTATAAGAGGTATGAACTCTTCCTCCTTGTGATTGAAATAGCGTTCGAATAACCTCATTAGTTCAACAGGGGATTCTGCAGTTTTGTTTGGGAGTCTGTAGTTTTCGGCAAGATAATTGTACAGATCCGTATCTTTCTGGATATTCTTCTTTTCAGCTGAGAGAGTCATGGAATCTTTAAAACCTCTCCAAACAACTAAGTCTTCATCATAGGAGCAATTTTGTATTAGATACCATAAGATTTTAAATTCCAAAAAAAGTTTAATGTTCCTGCTGAGGACGATAAAATCAAATTTTTTTATTTTGGTTTTGTAAAATAGGCTTGATCCTAGTCGGTTAAGATCACCAAAGTGTGCACCCGTGTATTCTCTTATAATTTTACGTAATATGTCATTCCATGTATCATTTGGTAGTAATTCCCAACACAACCAATGAGGTTTTTTTATTTCGGGTATTTTTTTTCTTATTTCGTCGATGGGCAATATTGATTCGATATTATCAGCGATGTGCTTCACACATTTTTTTCCCATTTCCGAAATTCTATTTTCGGTGTCAATTATTCTTTTATTTTCTATCTCGTTTAATCTTTTTACTTCGGGTGTTAATGGATTTTTTAGATATTCGGTTATGAATAAATTGTTAGTATCGGAAACAGTCGTTGGATCTAAGAGCCCTTTTGCCCGTTCTTCTTCAGTCAAATGCCTTTCTGAACCGAAAGATAGTAGTTCATCATATGTTAAATGAAAGGGAATTGGATACTCTACCATTTTTCTGAGAACGTGACGATATAAGTTAGGATCTTTTTTACGATATTGCATCATATTTGAAAAATTAATCGTATAATTGTACTCTGATACAATATCTACGGTATCGAGCTTTGGGTTTGTTAAATAATTTTTGTAAGCAGCTTCTATTTTTTCATTGGTGGATTCGTCGTAGGGCATCCATAAACGAGCTTTGTGCCAAAACCATTGATTGATAGCCCCGCCTCTCTGATTTTTAATCGATAAATATTTCTTTTTATATTTCAAATATTTGTTCCTATATGACATATATATAATGCTCCAAAATTATTTCCGCGGGCATCTCCGACTAATATGATTTGATGCATTGTTATATTCCTAAAGCGATAGATGTCTGATTTTTATATGTTAATTTACATATTGTAATCATCGCAGAAATGTACGCTCAATTTTGATAAATTGGCCCCGATAGTTATTTCATGTCTTTGGAGATATTCCGTAACGCGCTAATCGATAAACAAAAAATTGAAATAGGGACGAATTGAAAGATCTTTAGTGACGCAATCGTTATCATCTGCTTTATTTGTTTCAAAATGGCAAGAGCCGCTGAAACAAAATTGTTGCGTACCTGTATCACGCTTTTGCAAACGGAAGAAGCAAAATTAGAAGCGCAAATTAAAAAACTCGGTTCAAAATTGGCAGAAGTCAAGGCCCTTCGAAATGAAACGGAAAATAGTCTGGTTGACTATAAGGTCATCCTAGTTCGCTGTGTTCGCGGCAAAATAGAAGAAGACTATAGTGAGGGTTACGAATACTCCATCTATTCGGTACTTGCAGAACTAAAATTACCTCCCGCCCGACACATTGAATATTCATCAAATAAAGCAGATCAACAAATAGCCCTCGTAGAATTTGAAGAGGTCTATCGCCTCAAAAAGAAACGAAGCTATCGCACTGAAGATGGAAAATTCAAGGTAAAAATTCGACGCACAACTCAAGCAGAATTTAAAAATATGTCAGCACCTGAAAATATCATAGAATATCTAGCTTGGAAATATCCTGAGAGAGACATCGAAGCCTCCGTGAACAAAATCGCATTCCGTGGCTATTATGGATCACATGAACCATCTTATTTTGCATCTGAATCCAAATCAACTACGGATCGATGCAAAATTTGTGGTGATCTGATCAACGACGGCAGAGACCTAGATGGCTATAAATTAGGAAAATACGTCATATGTTCTGGAAATCATTCATCCTGCGCAAAGAAATACAATTGCCTTGATGAATGCATCGCCGCATTTAAAGCACAAGGTTTGCTCATCTCCGCTGTATACCTTACGAAGCTGACTGAACAATTTTCTTATGTTAAACACTAGCAAAGTTTAAAAATTGAAAGTAATTTATTCTATGTAGCTGAGCAATAGATATACATTCATGAAAATGATGAGCACGAGTACAGAATTTGACGTTTATTTTAATGAAACAAAAGATTCTCCCCACATTTCATTGGTTTTTGGAGATTGCAAATTCGAAATCCATTCAGTCAATCTTCTGATGAAAAATATAAGTCATACAAAATGGAAAGAGTTTACCAAATCTCTTGTTGCAAATAAAAATGATTCACTTATATTAGGTGGCGATGATGTATCTGTTTCTTTTGAATTAAGAGCGGATGCATTTTTTGTAATAAGCGTAAGATCTAATAGTTTAGGTATAGGTTCATCAATTCAATTTGGACCTTATGATCTGTATAAGAACAGATTAATCGATGTGATTATTAAGTTTTACAATTTAACAGAAAAATATATCAAAACGGACGAGCTCATTGAATCACATTTAGAAAATTTAGAAGCGATCTTTCCATATTTTAAATGGCGTGATAATACATTAATCATTTATTATTATGGTAAGAAACATTGCAACACTATTGAGTTTGATTTCAACAAAATTGATCCGAAGGTTTATGTGGAAAATGGGTTCTATCAACTAACTAAAATTTTGAAGGAAAATATTGATAATATTCGGGACCAAATTTTGAAAAATGAAGAGGTTGGAGTAAATTTACCATTGTGCATTGATATCAATTCCCTTTCTTGCAATTTGAGACGTCAGGGTGATTTAATAGAATGTTTGATCAATGATGGATTATGGAATTCTATGTCCTTTTTCTGTAAAAATAATGATGTAGATCTACACAAGCTTCGATCAATTTATGAAACAATTTTTAACAAGTTGACAGAACTAGCACCAACTAAGAATTTCTGATTGAACCGACTAATCGTCATCATAAAAGAAACAATTGAGATCGAATAGATAGGATTCAATAATCTTGAAGAGCCCATTTGATGATGAATTGAATGCGGTTAATTCATTTCCTCTTTCGATAACATGTGTGATAATAGTCTTTTGAAAAAATCTGATATTCCGAATAAGGAAAATCAGATTGAATCCTTCGATTAAGGAGAAATATGCCCCCCTTCTATAAAGGAAATAGCATCGATAAAAATTTCTCGTCGGATGAAAATAATTGTTCAAATAATCATAATTAACTTCTGTTGGAAATTTGTTGTACGCAAGTAGTAAAGTTAGTTTTTTTATTTTGGGTTTCTCTGAATAGATATTCTCTATAGTGGGTGCTATGAGTTCTATCCACCTGTTTAATATAATTATTGGTTTTATTTTTTTCATTTGGTTGTACTGAAAGAGAAAATTCATTATGTTGATGGCGTTGTAGTCATAGGCACATTGAAATACAACCATCAGTCCATTTCCAGGAGCAGGGGCCGTACTATTATCATTATACAAAGGGAATATTAGTGAAAACATTTCGAGTTGATCTGATTGAATTGTAAACTCAAGTGCATTAGTCAGATAACTAGCTAGCTTTCTTTCGGGAAATTTTTTGTACATAATTGGTATAACGCGTTCTATCAAAAAATTAAATACTTTTTTTGCTTTGTTTATTCCGACATTTGAGAAAAACTGTCTTAAGTCATCTGGATGTGGACATACGCCGCAATCAAATACAGCAATTTGGAATACTCGCTCGACAATCTCTATCAAGTCATTAAATGCAGCCGACCGTAATATCGACCACTGATTATCAATTGAGTTTATTACACAATCAGGATCGGCATTAATCAGTGTTAGACACATCTTTACTCGCTCTTTTGCTTCTGAAGGAGATGTTATCTTTTTGTTTGAAAACATCGGCCATCCCATTTTGTTAGTCACCATGCGTATACTGAATTCAATTATTTCTCCATATTCTTTGAGTTCTAGCATATATTCATTCTGTTTTACCGCTTTGTTTGGGTATATGTTTTGAGATAATAGATGAGAGACGATATCGTAGCTGCCCGAGATAACTGCTCCTTTTAACAATTGATATTTGTAGGCACGACTGGTAAGATCAAATAATATTTTCGTACGCGCCGGATTAACACATAAAAATTGTCTTAAGTCACACAATGCACCAAAATCATATTTATCTCCGGGAAATAGAAACATTAGTCGCCTGACGATTTCATCTGAACTTAATTCTGCTAGATTAACTTTTTTAGAAGATTTAATCGGCGACGGTGCTTTCCGCTCGATACATGCAGCCATCGAGGCAAATAATATGAACCCAAACGTAATGAATCTTTTAGTTATTCAATATGTCAATTTTTTTCATCTAAACAAAAATTATACGTTCCGGAATTTGCGATAATATTCACGTACATATGATGGGCAATCTTTCCCTTCCGTCTTCAAGTTACAAGAATGGGCATGTGCTACAACATCTTTTACAAATTCTTCCTCTTTCATGTAGGTAACTCGATTAATCATATACGGATGGAGATCATCACACCAATTTCTATACTTCTTGCTAGCATATCCAAATCCAATCGCCCGGTAATAACTGGAAAATTCTTCATTAGTTAATAACTGCAAAAACAACGGAGAAGTCGGGTTACCTGGACGAGAATAGGGTAAACCACGTTTCGTTACGTCCAATCTGCGCAATCCACCTTTACAGTATTTAAAAAGATTACCTAATACGTCAATTCCATCTTCCTTAAGAGCTATTTCAAACCAACGAGAAGTACTTTCGCCAAGAATTGATTGGACTCCTGAACGAAAATCTTTTTCATCAACAGTTCCTTTATTAGCATTAGTAAACAGTTCGACCATTTTAGTTTCCATCATAGTCGTAAAGCACACTGGTAAAGCCCTAGTCTCGTGATCACGGTTCTTAAATTCCATATATTCGTAAGCATCGCCGATCACATTTCGTAATATTTCCCCATAGTGCGAGTTGACTCGCGCAACCACTTGTTTCGTCAAGCTGGCGTGATTGGTTATCGGGTAACAATCTTTGTATCCCAAAATATTGCATTCCCAGTTCGTCCACATAACAAGTTCGGTAAGCGACGGATTAGCCAGAAAATCCTTAAATTCATCTCGACTTACACCAACGATTGGCATGAAACTTAAGTTAAACTTTTCCCAAAATGCATCACAAAATCGATCAGCATAGTTCAAAAGCATCTTGAAAACATTTGAAGTAGCGTTCATTTGTTCCGTAAGCTTCTCATGAATGTATTTGGGTATCGTATTTAATTTGTCCGCCGTCATTGTAAGAGAATTGACTTTTACTATTGCTTCATCATGTGAAAGCTTCTGTACTTCCGTCAAGTCCTTCATGTAGGCCGTAATTTCAGATGCATCTTTCAAACCCCAGGTTGCTACCGGGTCTTCCCATTTGGCATCGCGCTCGAATCGTGATATGATGAAGTGGCGATAAACCATTTGCCAAACTTTGTGTTTGAATTCTGGCATTTTCAACGATGTTTTCATTTCAGTATTGTATTTGTCTTGAGCTAGCTTAAAATCTTTATCAGAACTAATTAATGCATAGATAGTGCACTCCCATGGTGTGCTAAAGAACCGAGGTGCTGTGTTTCCAATCGCAATATTATATAGCAACTCGGTGCGTGGCATTGGGAGTTGTTTTTCATCGTAGACTGGATTAATCTTTTGAGTTAACAAACGGAAAGTATTTATTAGCAATATTGTAATATGATCCAGCTTCTCAGTTGGCTGTTGAATCATCTGATGAATACATTGACGAATGACAGCAATGTAAAAGTTAATATGCCGTGCAGCGTATGCATAATTAGAGCCCGCTATCATATGAGCCAAATGATCCTTTACCGTTTGAACTTTCCCCATAAATGTCGGATCTGTTGCAATCGGTACAATTGTATTGCTGGCGTCTTGTGCGACTTTAATATATCCTTCATTCTTATATAAAGCTGCATGATCGAAGCCTTTTGCAGCGCCGAATATCTTTTGCATTTCATCGAATCCTTCTAAACTGATAAAAGCGGCTGTTCCCACTTGTTCGATACGAGAACGCCCTGGATTCCAATCATTGTTTGCATCCCATAAATATCTAGCAGTGACACACAGTAACGGGCTCTCTTCCCAACTTTCCAAAGTTAGGAAGCAGCTAAATGTTTCATTCAATGCTCTCTTACTCACCGATGGATCCATCATAACCTCGAATTTCTTCTCACCGGAAGTTACTTCCAAAACAAGAGGCGATTCATTTAGAATTTCCATGCAAACATCAACGTCCTTTCGCCCTTGCCTTTCATTCGCTGCACGCCGGCGTTGTAAATTTCGTCGATGTCGTTCATCAAGATTTGCGGTAATTGCCGTCTGTTGTTCGAATTTCTTTTTATCATCGAGCGTACCAGAAACCAAATCTTGCACCCGATTATATAACAATCGAAATTCATTTGCCGTATCACAAAATTCTGCCCAAATTGGAATCTTTCGCGTCTTTATACTCTTAAAAGTCGTTCGCAATTCAGTATACGTACGATCAATATAATCCCGAGAAAAAGTATTCATGAAGGCGAAAACCTTTTGATAATTCTTGGGATCAGTAATCAATGCCATTTCATTCCTGATTTCAGCTGTTCTTAACGATATCTCACAGGTCGCAGTCATAACCTTAACGACCCAATCACGCGTAACCCCTTGAGAATCATAATTACTTCTCAACAATTCAGTTGCAATCAAATTTTTCTCATCTATCAAGGGAACTTTGCTATAAATAGGTACCCCCAAATGTAAAAATAATCCATTGGGCAATCTAACCTTAATATCGCTCTTATCTTCAATTTCCCTAGATAACTTTTGCACAGTCGGCACAATTTCAGTTCCCGAGTTAATCGACACATAAGCAAATCTCTCGTAAATGCTGCTTCGATCAAATGCCGTTTTCATGTCGGTAATATTTTTTAATAAATCACCCTTATAACCAATACTGTTGAACCGGAATGTGTGCACCGACGCCTTATCATACGCAGTTGTTAGACTCTCCCAAACCGAAGGATAGCTGGTAACCTGATGACCGTTGAAGTCTCCATCAGTCATGAAAATAACTTCGTAGATTGATGGTTCCTTATTTTTTATTACGTGATCCAACAATGTTGACATCGCAACTTCGGGGCAAGTTCCATCTCCGCGAAATTTGCTATATTTATTAAATTGCTCATCACCCGAATCGTAATAGTAGCGCAAAGATTCCAAAATGACGGTCTTATATGTACTCTTCGTCACTTCAGTCAAATATGCCGTAGCACCAAAGAAGATAAGAATTATTTTATCGATACCGCGCTCAAACATTTCACCACAAGCAATATCCATCGCTTCTTGAGCCGCTTTAGCACTATTTGTCTCACCATTTTTATCATTCGGTAACATCGAAAAAGAAAAATCAAACATCAAAACGGGAATACTCCCAATACTTTTTAACTCCTTTTCGTAAGACCTAATGTAATATTTGTATTTCCCATTAAATCCGATAACACCAACACTAATCCCACCAAACTCTTCTACTCCTTCTGTTACAACTTCAGTCTTCGCCGTAGTTACAGTAGCCGCCATTATCTTTAATTAGGAAATATTATTATATAGAATTCTATTCATATATTTTTCAATTTTTCCCCTATATTAACAAGTAGCTAAACAGCCAGCGTAACATATAGGATAAATAATTGAACTGAGACAGAAAACAGCACAGTATTCAAAACATGATTGACCGGTTCCAGGCAAATTAGTGTTCAATGGCTGCTTATGACAACATCGTCTCGTACTGATATTTCTATTAAATTCGTTTCCATTATTATAACATCGCTTAATATTTCAGATTGTTCTCACGTTGATGATGATTCATTGAAAAAGTTTCCAAATTTGATTCACCTAGCAATAGGTTCGGATGATATAGGTATGGGTACAAGTATAATTACTGATAAAGGATTGCTCCATGTTCCCAGGCTTCGATCTTTGGATGTGAACGGAAATGAACATGTTACTGCAGCGGGGATTTTAACATTAACTTGCCTCCAAATTTTACGATCGTATCGTATTTGGGATTACTATGGTTTTGGGAGAAGGGGTACTTTGTATTATACCGAGCTGACATATAAGATATTGTTGTGGATTGTGTTTGCGCATTAAATCAGTTATTATATCCATTTGTTCTGAGGATAAGACAGCGCGTAAATGTTCGTGCGTGTGTTTAGAACTCATGAGCCTGCAATTGTTACATTCCAAGGACCATTTAAGCTACCAGACATATCAATTTTTTATAACGACGTATGAATTGAATTGATTGTTCACGACATTTTCAATTTTTTCTTGTGATTTAATACATGCCTCTGTTATTTTTCAATCGATATAAAAATTGAATATGGAATGATTTCACCCCAGGATCAAAATTTATAAAAGCTATATATATATATATATATATACCTAGATGAAAAAAAAATGCAAATGCAAATGCAAATGTGATGATGTTAATATGAATAATTACGAAATGGATTATGATTTTTCCAACTATTGTAACCTTTGTAATAATATAATTCATTCTGATAATGTCAATAATGGTGATTATTGTAACAATTACGAAATAAATTATGATTCAGAACCATATAATATTAAAATGACAAAAGATTATAACCATGATAATGATCTAACTGCAACCAATGAAATTATTTTTCAAAATTATAATGATTCCCTATATCAGAAATCCAATATTCCGCCATAATCGGGACTCAAATAGAGACCTCTTTAACACTCACCCCCATTCCCGGTCCGCCGACAGATCAATTTTTATTTAGGCTTTATCCAGATAGTTATGTTCGGCTACTGACTAATTCATTAATTCCCATTAATGAGACAGAGTATTCAGAAAATTTATCTCTTCCTGGACCTACTTATAGCGTTGTAAATAATCAAAATGTTGAACAAAATGTCACATCAAGATTTCGTTTTAATATTCCTATGATACAACGTTTTTTTGTTCATTATGCTTTTGATAATATAAGCTCTGAGCGCCGTACTGCTGACGAACCAGTTGTAAGTATTTACGTAGAGAGAGATGGTCTACCTGGTGCCGAGGAAGTGGATCGTGCAACGTTTAATGCAAAGGGCGAAGGAATACATAGTCGTAGCCATCGATCGAATGCTATTGTTTTTCTTAATGGTGATATAGTGTTCTTATTACTTGGGGGAGGTTTTGGCCCAACCGCTACTAACACAATTGGAAGAACAGATGCTAACCCCATTGGTTTTTTAATACAATTTGAACCAGCTATATATATCTAGAATAGGAGCCGGGATAGAATGTAAATTCAGCAGAAACGCTCCAACGAAATATTGAAAATATATCATTATGAAGTGTGTGAGCTTATTTAATTGTTTACATTTTATGGCTTACACTTTGGTAGGATTTTGTATCGAGTCGGAAACTCAACATCCCGTTTATGAAAAATTATGCTTAAGATGTCAAAAACCTTTGCCTGAGTATGGTAGTGTACTTTCGCTGGAAACTCTTAAATATTTAGATAGGACTCCTGAAGAGATATTGGGTTTGAGTGAAAGTGAAAAAGCCATTATGAGATCAAAATTACCAACCAAGTGGAAGAAACAGAGTAATTGTCCATGTTCTCAGCATCGGCAGCTTTGATCGTTATGACGACTCCACCATTCTTGCCCATTTCATTAGAAAATTTGAAATAAAAATGGCTTAAGTTCTTCATATATTTTATTATTTCATAGGTTCTATCAATGGCGCAGGCACAATTACAGCCGGCACCAGTACGTGATTTTAAAGATTTAGAATCTTTCGTTGATTCAAAAAATGATACGGATAAAGAAAACTTAATTAAAGCATTGAATTTAGTGAGAAATTCTGTAGAAAATATTATGTATGATTGGAAGTATTATTGTATTACGAAAAAAAATTTTATCCCGGTAATGGGATCAATTAGTGGAGCAGGTTTTGGTATATTTGGATACTATGGATATTATTTTGCAATAGCAATTCTAGCGATAATTACATTTCGAATATGTATAGATTATCAACAATACAAGTATCTTGAGAGGGGTTTACGAAAATGGAGTTTAACATTACCAAATCTAACAAATGCTATAGCTAATGTTAAAAATGACGACTTGGTAGCATATAAAAAAATATATCCAAATATGCAATACATTTATGAATGTTTTACAAAGCGACTTAAACCGCCACAACATCTAACTGATGTGATTCATAGTCATTTTCATGTAATTACAATTTTGGGCAAATTGTTAAATAATGATTAGATGACTCCAACTCTCAATCTGAACATCTTAAAATCATCCATATATATTATAATTTTAAATTACAATATTATAGGATAAAAAAATGGTAAAGAATTGTAAAAATAATAACAATGTTCCACATGATGAAATAATGAATCGAGATTGTAAACCTCTTTTTATCTGTTGCTCTCCTGATCTATCTGATCCATCATTGCCTCCTCATGGGAGCTATCAGCTTATAGTTAATGGAAGCGAATCGATACCAATAAATTCTACAGACCATTTTACTTCGACTACCAATGACTGTTCAACTCCTCCCCATGAAACTCAAATAAATGGTAGAATTGTAAAAATAAATCCGCTCGAAATTACTCTTGCTGATCTTCGTTATACAAATCTAAACTGTACCTTAGGTGTATCCCATGTTAATATACCAAGAATACGCTTTGTAGACGGTATATCTCATTATGAGCTACGTGAGAATCGTATCGAATTTACGGCACATTTTGATGCAGTTACAGGTATGATCAATATCCATCCTCCCATTCTTTAGCTATAAGGAAAGCAGTCTTTATCCTTTTGGCGATACAATTTTAAATTCACCAGAGGAAAACAGTTGTTGATTTTTGGCTAGTAATACCAATTGCAATGATATTAAACCAATTTTTTCCGGTACGATATCTGCTAAGTTTCCGCTTCAAACGACGGTATTTCGAGAACAGATAATAAAAAATTGAAATGTTAATATGCTATGACAGTCTTTATTTGGTTCACCATCTATCCTTATTTGATAAATGTGTGGAAGCAAAAAACGAAATATAATATCTATCGTAATGCTACTTTTAATTGTAGGAGCAATAGCGATTTATATAGTTGTATTTATGTCTCCATCTCATAATAAAAATATGATTCAAACTCACGAAGGATTTTCGCCGGCACAAATAAATAAAGCTTATGGAGTTGATAAGTTAAATACAACTGGGGCGGATACAATCATTGCTTTAATAGATCCATATGATTATCCTAATGCACAAGCAGATTTTGACATATTTTGTAATGCTTATAATTTACCTATGCAACGGCTAATAATTCATAAAATGACAAATGCGACTGGTGCGAACGCTTCTTTTAATGCTGATTGGTCTGTTGAACAAGCTATTGATATTCAATGGGCTCATGCAGTAGCTCCAGGAGCGCAGATTATGCTCGTTCAGTCGTATTCGAGTGAAAGCAAAGATTTATTTAATGGTATTTTTTGGGCTGTCAATAATGGTGCAGATATTATTTCGATGAGTTGGGGTTTTAATGCAATGCTTTGGGATGTGTTGTTTGATAGTAATTTTTTAGATGGTAATATTGTGTTTTTGACTGGAAGTGGTGATAGTGGTAGCATATTATCATATCCAGCATGCTCACCTTATGTAATAGCAGTTGGTGGTACACGTTTAATATTAAATAGTGATGATACACGTAAAGAAGAGACAGGATGGACAGAAAGTGGCGGCGGTATTTGTAATATGGAAAATGCGCCAAATTATCAGTTTGCTAGTAAGTTGGGAACTAATAGTAATTTTAGACAAAATCCTGATATATCTGCCGTTGCTGATCCAGAAACTCCAGTATCCTTATATTCTAATGGATGGATTGCTGCCGGCGGAACTAGTGTTGCATCCCCAATATGGGCCGGAATTATCGCCCACGCAAATGAAGCCAGAAGAAATATTAATAAGCCTTTCCTATCAACGATTGCAGTTCTTAATGCAATCTATGGAATCAATATTGAAGTATTACAGAATAATAATTTAGGACCATTTTATGACGTAATTAATGGTTCGACTACTACATATTCAGCCCTAGTTGGATATGATTATGTGACAGGAATCGGAACCCCAAATGCTTATAAATTAATCTATGATGTTTTGCTAACGGCCTAAGTTTTTTAATGTCGAACAATGATCCCGCGTTTTCTCAATTGCGAAACGCAAGGGTCACTTATATTTCGTCTATCGATTGTCAATGAGAATAATCCTTTCATGTATTCGAAGCAGTAACCTATCAGAGGTGCGGCTATTGATAGCGAAAGATGATTAACAGAAGTGTATTGCATCAATGAACTATCGTTGATGTCTGTATTGGGAGACCTAAGAGTTAATTTTCTTAAATTGCGATGCACAGGTAAATGATGGATTACTTTTGCGCTTTCGGCGAAAATCTCCAATGTTGTTAAATTCTCGAGCCGAACAAAATTAATTTTATGATATGATGCGAGATTTATTAAGATTAACGTTTTTAAATTATGGGGGAGATTATGGATTTGTCCACCACCGTACGTATTGAAAGACACTTTGAGGTAGGTTAAATTTATTAAACAGGAGGTATCTGCCAGGTAGGCTACCATTCCAATCTCTAAATGTGTTAAGTTGGTTAGTGATTCTGAAGGAACATAAACCCATGGAAGCTTTGCATTGATAATTAGGGTTTGTAATGATGGCAAATTAACTTGTTCATATGTTGTTAGACCGATCAATTCCAAATGTGTGAGGTTAGTTAGATATTTAAGACGCTCTCCGTAGGATACTCCAGGATCCAGGAGGGTAAGTTTATTGAGCCATGTCATACAGTTCAACACTTTTATGGGCAAAACAAATAACAGCTTTTTCTCCATGGCATCAATGTCGGACATAGCAAGAGTTAAATCCGTTATTGTTGTGCATTGAACGATTACATTTGTTAACGGTCGAGTTGCATATTTTGTTATATTTAATTGAGTTAAATTGAGTCTTTTTAGAACGAAAGGAGTTATTATTCTGTTGGTGTCAAGACATAATGATCGTAAAGGAAGCGATTCAATGTCGGCATCAGTTATAGTATCATTTTGGCATAGGCTTAATTTTGTAAGATTGGTTAGTTTTCGTAGAGTTGATCCCTTGAATCGGTGAACTTCGAAATTTAGACTGAGTTCGATGAGTTGTGTCATGTTGTCGAGAGCATTTAGTTCGAGACCGTAACAAATATCCAATCGCAACACAGTCAGTTTGGGGAGAGTCGAAAAATTCAACGATCTTGGGATTGGTACATTTATAAAATTCAGAGAAATTATATTGGATAGCTGCCTCAGGTCACATGATCGTAGAATCTCGCCGGGAGTGTGCGCAATGATTAATTTGGCCTTTGGGAAATGAGCCAATAAATTTTTACAATCGGATTGATTTGTGACATGTATTATTGGTGCTGCAGATTGACGTATTTTGTTCTCGGAGAAAAACCTATGCGTTCTTTTTAAGATCACGAGTTCAAGTATTTCGAAATATTCAAGGTACGTTTCAGGAGGAATTCTCGAAAAAAAGTGGGTAAATGCTTTTCTCGGCGTGTCAGGATTATCGCCAACAATTCGTCTTGCCTTCATCGCGAGATAGAATCACATTATTTAATAAGGGTTTCAATTGATTGTTTATTCAATTTTTATCTGGTTCATTGCTTCAAACACATTTCGGCTATCCTCACTTTCAAAACCTAACTCGCCATATGTATTATAGCCGCAACTCATTAATGTTCCATTCGTAAAAATAATAAACGTACGATTACAACTACATATCACTTCATCTACATTTTTGCCTAACCCCTTGACTTCTGTAAACACGTCTTTATCCGAAAAATCACCACATCCCAATTGTCCAACGGAATTGCCTCCGCAGCTCATCAATGTTCCATCGGTTAATTTGATAAACGTATATTCATAACCACATATAATATCAGCAATATTTTTCCGTATTCCCTTTATTTCTTCAAATATATTTCTATCTCGCTTGTCTCCTAAACCTAATTCCCCATGACTATTATTACCACACGCCATTAATGTTCCATCAGTTAATAAGATCATTGTATGATTTACCCCACATGCTACTTTCGAAATATTTTTTGGTATTTTTTTTATTTCTTCAAATAACGTTCTCCCCAGCCTATCTCCAAAACCTAATTGTCCTATTAGATTTTTCCCACAACCCATTAATGTTCCGTCTTTTAATTTGATAATTATGTGACTACCGCATGCAACTTGCGCAATATCTCGTGGAATCCCTTTTATTTCTTCGAACATCTTTCTGTTATTAAAATCACCCCAACCCATTTGGCCATCGTAATTAATTCCAGAAGCCATCGAGATCCCATCATCTAATAATATAATAGAATAATAACCATAACATATCACTTTCTTAATATTCTTTGGTATTCCCTTTATTTCTTCCCATACTTCTATATTTCGCTCATGCCCCAAACCCAATTGTCCATACCGATTATGTCCACAACCCATTAATGTTCCATCAGTTAATCTAATAATTGAATGATAATAACCATTCGACACCTCAACAATATTTTTTGGAATTCCGCCTATTTCTTCAAATAAATATTTCACTGAGGCTGTAAATGGTGGCTGCCATTTAATTCCACAACTCATTAATGTTCCATCCATCGATTTAATGATTGTAAAATGCCCTCCGCATGTAACTCTCGATTTCACACCATCACAATAATCCAAATAAACTTTCATGATATCTGCATTTGTGGACAACTTTCTCGAATAACTTAACGAAAAATTCATCTTAATTAATCTGAACCAATCATATTTTATTAACTCTGAAATTGATAATATATGAAATAATGTTAATGGATCATAATTTGTTACTATACATTGCAAATCAATCGGGAGATCTTTTAGTAAAGAAATTATATCCATATATGTTGATAATAAACTAACTCATAGGTTTCTGCGGGATACATTTTCAATTTTTATTGCTTTGAAAAATTGAAATCATGATTCTTTGCTTGTTCCAAAACATATTATTTTTTGTTAGTTTCTCCTAGTGCGCAATGGCAGCTGGTAAAGCAACCGAGGATAAGGAATCGATGAAGTTTGGACGATTTTTTAATCGCGATTTCAGGCCGGATGCTCTATTGATTCAGCAGAGAATCGCTATTCGTGCTGATCGAAAACGTGTAAAGCGTTTGCATGATATGGTATTTGGTCCTGGAAGGGATGTGCGCTGGAAGGGCAATGAGTTGTGGGTGTTGGCCTGGGTCAAAGAGCGAATGGACAAATCTATTTGTCTTATCGATAACCTTCCTGCCACGAAAAAACTGAACGTATGTTTGTCAGCTGTAGCCCATCGGATCTATGAACTCACTCAGAAGAAAACAGGATATCACATGCCTGATGAAAAAGAATTGAAGGAACTTGAGATGCATGTCATGCAAGGATATTACAGCCCATTGTCCAAAACAGATCCTTTGCTGATCGCCTATTTGAATTCTCTTCAAGAATCACGGATGGATCGTGCTACTCAACGTATTACTGTGTTTGAGATCGGGCGGCAGAATATCGAAACCCTGGAATTGAATAATACCGCTACCCTGACGAGTCAATTTGCATTCGCTATTTGTGATATGGAAGACTATCTCCGTGAAACAACTTCTGATAAGACCATTAACTGGTGGATGACTGGATAAAAAATTTGAATTTATTTCTCATTTAATTGATGAATTAATATTGTTGTGTGTTATACATGATTAGATCTTCAATTGATTTTGCTTTTGATCTTGGCTTACAGGTAGAATCTATTTGTGAGTTGGGATCAATTACAGAGACTGATCCATCTCTTTCATTTGACAGAATTCCTACCCATTTTGAATATATAGCGCAATCATTGAAGTGGCAAGCGACTAATATTATTTCAGAAGAATTTCTTTCTAATGAGGTATGCTATTTTCTAGTGACTGATGCGGGTATCTATTTTTTTTTGGGTTCACATAATTCTGAAAAACCTGATACTAGATTTGCTTATGTTATGTCATCAAGATTTTATTCAGGAATTTTTAACCATCAAGTATGTTTATCTGGCCCACAGGATATAGAAATTAGCATTATAAAAAAACAATTAAAATCATATGGATTTATATTATGGCCTGCATTTGATAATCGGCATCGTTTCGGAAGTGCGGAATTGAAGTACGGAACATTTCGCAATTTTTATCCAGAAATTAAAATCAACTTGATAGAATGTGATAGTCGCTTACGTTGTGAACACAATACAAAAAAAGGTATCAAATATTTGAAATTATTGCATAGGTCATATGTTGAGAGATTATCAAAGGTAATTGATGTGGTACCTGATGTACTTCTTGATATAATATCTTATTATGTCCTTGGTGAATTCATTTTTAAAAAACTATATTGGTAGATAAAAATTGAAATATTTATTATTTATGAAGTTCAAAACTTATTTCTTTTACTATGTTCCTCGTTGTTTAATCATGAGCGATTCAAAAGTGAGTTACAAGTGTCGTGGTAGTAACTGCTCAGTTAAGGCAGGTAGCGTGAGAGAAATTACGATGCATGAATACAAATGCGCGGAATACAGAAAATGTGAAGCGGCGTTCTCTAAGAAAATTGCTACAAGGATCTATCGATGTCGGATTTGGGGATGTCGAGTTACGAAAACAACCAAAGAGGAGATAGTTTCACATCAACGACATGAACACCGTCGGGAAAAATCTGAAAAGATTCGTGGTCCGCCAATGGGAGCAGCCGCAGCACCTCATGAAGCTAAAATTGATCCAACAGATGAAGTCGATATTTCAAAAACAGTTGATGATGTGGACGAAGAAATCACCTCGAGTACGTATATGTTCCGAATCAAAGTAGAAGCAAATGGAGAAAATTATGATGGATATGATTCAGATCCTGGAGAAATCACCTATCACAAATCGAATCATTTCTATAAGGTGGCCATGAAAATTCCTTCGGATATGGATGTTAATACCGCCAAGAAAAACGTATACGAGGAAATAAAGGGTATCGTCGCCAATATCTATACTCATTACGTTCCTTTCAATTTCAAACAAGTTCAAGCAACAACTACAGTTAGCAAACAAACACCAGTGATATGTGAGGATGAGGACAAATGTAATATAATTGTTACTATCGATGAAGATGACAATATCTCAAGCAAATGGAATAATCAAGCTCCTCACAAGAACACGAAGAAAATTACTATCACGAAGGAAGTTGTAGATTCTTCTTCGGGAGAGGTAAGCGAATAATTTTTTTAGATGGATAAATATATGTATAGATATAAATATAATAAATACAAACACAAATATCTTGATTATTTTTCATATATGAGCGGACCAGTATCGGTTTATGCGTATTCGTCGAGGGAATTAAACAAAAGAATAATCTTACTGGGAGATTCACATTCATCATGGAGCAATATGTGCTATGATGGTAATAAAAATCCAATAGCAACGAAACTAAATTTTCACAAAGAAAAGATTGACAGATGCGATAAAAATGAAGGGTGTTATTATATTGAAAAATTCTTAAAAGAAGTACGTTCTAATTTGGCAGTTGGGGAGATATTAGATTTTTTTTATGAAGGTGATTATTATAAAAATCCCCTGGAGGCGCATAATGCATGGTTAGCGGAAGAGAAAGAAGCTGCAGGGAAACAAATAGCCGGACCACTGATAGATGTGTTGTTAAAATATGGGGTGTGTAATAATGAGCACGTAGAATGTTTCAACCAAATGCGAGTTCACCAAGCAGATTATAGAACTCAAGTAGGTAAACAGGAGGAAATATTCAACGAGATCGAAAATCTCAAAGATAACATGCATGAGAAGCCAGATGATTATATAATTTCACAGTACGGGGATATTATAAATAATTTAGTTAATACGCATAATGGACGATTAAATGATATGGTGCTTAACAAAATAGAAGATATCAATCTCGCGAATATGATGAATGAACTGGAACCAGAGATGAATATGTGTATGGATGAGTATATATCAAAAACTATTCATGATAAATTAGAACCACTTTTTAAAATATTCATTGTGGCCATCGACGAATCAAAAATATTAAGATCGGACGGGAAAACAAACAAATTAGATAAAGATACGTTAATCAAACACTTGGAAGAAATTAATACATTTTTAGTAACGTTTAATGCATTGTTCATGGATCTATTTGTTCTGTGTCGTATAATGCAAAAGGATGTGGATAATGTTATAGTCTATGCCGGGAATGAGCATATACTCGAATACATCGGGTTTATTGATTCGATAATTAAATTTAAGAAAATATTTGGTTCGAATTTAAATAGAACTACAATTGAAAGTTCTGAAGGAGATACTGATATTAGATGTGTGCGAATACCAAATGAAATAATGAATAAATTATTAAAGATGAAATTCTGAAAAAATTGAAATAGATTCATTCTCTCATGGCTGCCTTTGCTAGCAGAAATCAAAATGCATCGGCTGACATTGGTGTATTATTTTGGAGGGGGTAATAACTATTTTAACACCATTTTTAATCATAAAATTATAATCTTCACGAACATATTTTGTTTCAGCAGTAGACCACTGATTAATAATCAACTGTGATAGATTCATTTGGCCTAATATTTTTGGACTCAAATCGTATTTATTTTTTATGCGTAGAGATAAAATTCTTATATTATGCAATTTCCCAAGCAGTTTTGGACCTATATTTATCTCACCAGATAAGTCTAATGATGTTATACTTGGGGTCCGTACTAAAAAATTTTTATCCCAAAAGAAATTGATTCTTCCCTTGTGTAATCTCAACGTTTTCAAAGACTTTAATACTAATTGTTCGTTTTTGAATTTAATACTTGATGCAAATTGATCATCCATTATATCAAGTTCTGTTAGATTAGTTAGCTTAATCAACGCTTTATCAGATATTCCAACTGCGTCGCGTAATTCCAAATATCGAAGATTTGTTAATGGGATTATACCAAAATCTGTTATTAGTTCATTATCTTGCTCCTCATGTGACGAAGATAGACACAATCTCGTTAAATTAGTTAATTTGTTTAGGCAGTTATCTGTTATTTCACTTTCGCCGAGATAAAGAGATTTTAAATTTGTGAGATCGATTACCATTTCTTCTGTTATGAAACTCCAGTCATATACACAATTTTGTATTTCGAGATGGGTTAGATTTTTTATTGATTTTAGATTTTTTATACTATTATTTCCGATTAGGGTTAGGGAATGGAGTGACGTGAGATGTTCTAAATTTTCGTGAGTTATATGTTTATTTGTTTCGATATGTAGTACTTGCAAGTTTGTTAAATATTTGAATACGTCATTGGTAATCTTTGTTGTATATGTTAGCTCGAGAGACGTTAGACCCGTTAGATGTGATATGGACGTTGATGTCAAATTTTCGTTTGTTTGGATCTTTAGATTGTTGAGTTTGACCATTTTGTCGAACACGCCATCTGTTAAGAAGTCGCAAAAACGCATTTCGAGTGATTCTAAATTGGTTAGATTGCTGAGTGTGTTGTTTTGAAAATTTATGATCCGAGAAGTAGTGTGACTGCATAATAATTTTTTTAGATTTGTTAATTTATTTATCGTATCAGTGTAGTATTTTTTCGCGTCGAAGAGATGCAATATTTCAAGTTGGGTCAATGCCTGAAGTGTCGTTGGTGGCAAACATGGGCCGCCAATTATATGTAGTTCCTTCATATTTGAGCACTGAAGTATGCGATCATCCATCTTCGAGTTCGAATGCAGTTTTATCGAAATTGCTCGGGATAACATATCTTTTGATACGGAGGAATCTATATATACACGAACCTTAAATTTAACATTTTTTAGTAGCGTACAGTAGATCGCAGCTTGAGAACTGTCGCTAATATCCGCAGTTAATCTAACGTTATTAAATATTTGATTCGATAGATATTTGTTTATACGGAGACTAGATATATCTCGCAACTCTAGATAGTCAAGGAGTACAAGAAGCGGTATCGCATAAAAATCAGCCATTTATTTATTGTTTGAAGAAAGTGTAGAAGCTTTAGTTATTATTTTCAATTTTCTAGGTTAAGTTAAATAATATATTTGGCCCAATCACTGAAAGTAATGCTTGGACTCTCGGACCATATTGAAGGGCGTCTTTATGAATTTGAGATATAATTGATTCAAAATACCAGTGTTGTATATGTGTGTATGATCGAATAAGACGTTGAAGGTCAAATGGCAACATCGTTACTTTCATTCCATTATCAAAAATAGCAATATCGGCTCTTATGTGTGCTAATGTTTTGGATCCGACGAGAGAAATTGATTTTTCTTCGTTATGATTTAGTATCGTTTTCCATATGGATTTAGTATAGTTCTCTATGTGACGTTCTGCATAATAGCTTGAAGATGTGGGGGATTCGCGGAAGGATTGTTGTTGTAATAAGATGGTGAGAAATGCTGGACCGTCAATGTCTTCCAGCTTTAAAATATCGCCCAAGAGAATCGTGGGGATCAAAAGAAAGGGAGGAATCGTTGCTTCTGGTGAATATATGGCCCCACCGAATAAAAGAGATTCGAGCTTGCATGGTATCGATAATTTTTTCTTTTTGGATTTCTTGCAGTAAAAGCATACAGTATTTTGAACTGCTACGTTATTTATATTTTGTGCGTTCGTTGTGATATTTTGAAATGTCTCCATAATTTTATCATATAATGAGCCCGCAGTTATGGTCGATTCTTGATTTGGAAAAGGTGTTTTACGGCAGAGGGGGCACCAATGGGTTCCTATTGATGTTTGTGGAACGGCTAATTCGAGTCGTGCTAATGAATGATTGCGATATGTGTGTTCTCGAAAGCACTCCCTGTCACATAATATGTCACAACAAAACGGGCATGACCATGATTCTGATTTTAAGGCTTCATCAATGTAACTGTCACCGCATTCACACAACTCATCCAATCGGACTCCAGCGATGGAACCTTTGTATGATTTTACTTTGGGTAAATCGGCAGGGTCATCTGAAATTTGACATGGACATTTGCTTCCCATCGAGCCTTGGGGGACATTTGATAAAATTGAGTTAAATTGCTCGATCTCCATTGAGGTCATCGTTTTTATTTCCTCGGGAGTCCTATTGAGAATCGAAAGCTCTGGAGCAGCTGATGGGATCGGTTGATGGCAATGTGGACACCCTTCCCTATATATTGGAAAAACGCCATACTCGGTGAAAAAAAATCTCTCGAGAAATATGATTTGTTTCATCTGAGAATAACGAATAGTACAATGAATATATATTCAGTTCATGCTAGTTTCAATTTTTGCAATGCCCAAGAAAAATTGAATATTGAATGTAATATAGGTCCCATTAGTTAGTGGACTAAGTATCTCCAGTTATTAATTTTCTGACTCATTGCAGATTATGGCCACAGTTGTCGTTGATGGTAAAGAGCGAAGTAGTAATTACGATCGACACCATAATAAAATCTTGGAGGCGTGGTTTGATGAGAATAGCGAGGGCCCTTACCCTACTCTTAGACAAAAAAAAGAATTAGCAAATGATACTGGATTAACGTTGAAACAGGTGAACACTTGGTTTACGAATACTCGCAAGCGACTTAAGACGCGTCGTTCCGGTACTGTCCGCCGCCAGTATTTTAGTGAAGACCAGATCAATATCTTAAGGAACTGGGGTCTTAATAATTGGAAGTATCCATATCCCACTCCAAAAGAAAAGGAACGAATGGCTGATGAAGCTAAGTTGACTTATGACCAGGTGCAACATTGGTTCATTAACTGGCGGATGCGAGTATGGCGGCGGGCGAATCGAAAAGAGCGGCCTGCATCTTCGGAAACGGTACAGGTTACGCCTGTGACAACCGGGTTGTTACGGACCCGATTGAGCGATTTTCGACCATTGGCATGATTTCGATATAGGCGAGTTTAATTTATAGTGGCATGACGTAGCTCGTGGGCTTTAGCTTGTCGGCAGCGAGTTTATACGTGCAGTAGTCCTGAGCTTCTCGTTTTGCTGTCATTACATCTTCCCATGTGGGGTAGATGCGGCCGGAACGGATCTTTTCAGCAAAATCGTAGACGATCATTCGATCGTTCACATCTTTCTTCTCGGTGTATGTTGATGACGTTTGAAGCCTTGCATCTGCTCCAGAGGTCGCGGAGTCTGGAAACATGATGAATGATTTGTTTTCCATCTGAAAAATGTGGCAACAAGTAACGAGCTCATCGAAGTGATGATACCAGTCAAGGGTCCGTTCAAATTTTGCGCCTGGAATGTATTTGACGAGATCGAGGGCGGGCACGGGTTTGTCTGATTCCGATTCAGCAAGAAATGGACGAAGCAATGGAGTCGTCTTGTCATCTGCCCACCATTTCCACATAGTAGCGCGTTCAGCCATCAATCGCTTTGTGGCTGGTTCGATAAATTGTTCCATGAATGCAGAATCCGCTTCTTCTCGTTTTAGTTCGGCATCGGCCCAGCGCTTGTATTTTGCAGCGTTGTACCAATCACGTGTGTAGCTGACGACTGCGAGCAATTCATCGGGTTGGTAAAGAACAACATCATCCACCTTCTCCCGCATGATTGGTTCCAATTTCTCTTGCAGATGGATCTCAAGTTGCAGGGCATCTTCGTGTGAGATATCGCTAAAACCACTTACGTTCAACAAATCCCGCAAAGTTTTTGAACTCTTTGATTCAATCCAACTCAACAGCAGCTTCGGAGGGGCGAGTAGCTCCAACCACTCTGCATACCATTTGGCAATGGCAGCATGCAAAGGGCCGAGTTGACTCTCGTGAACCTCAATCTTATCAAATGAGATAGAAAAGGTGGATTGCAAATGCTTTTTCAACGGAATAGCGACGGCCGTGCAACATCCAAGAGCAGCACATACGCGTTTGAAAGACAGAATTTTGGGAGTAGCATCCCAAAGCGATTTCAATTCACCAGTTACCGACATGCTAAAATAAACTAATTTGATGTCCATTCCCTTAAAACTCTACAATAAGTCGATCATTTCAACTTTTTCAAACTTTTTGCCAGAATTATTGCAATCAAGAGTCCATATACCACCAAAAAAATCTTCTATAACGATCGCTTCTCGTGTATATATTATTTGAGAAATGGTCTCCGGGACATTCTTTATCTCAAAAAACTCGAGTTTTGCGTGATGATGCCTTGAAGTGTAAATTTTTCTGTCGGATGTAAATGCCAATAAAGTGTTAGGCCATTTTGTGTCATCGACGTGAATATCTATCGTCTTCAATGGGAGGTTCGTTATCTCATCATAATATTTTGTCTTGAAATTTCCATCTCTATCGGTATTTGGATTTAGATAAAATTTCTTATCTATTGCTTCTAATATCGATCTCCAAGTCAGATGAACTTTAGTAATGTACATCGGCGCTTTAACAAAAACAAACTTATCTGTTTTATCTACTGCTACCCCTACGAGATCACCTGTGTGAGTTACACCAGAAGTCATTATCCTGCCATCTTTTAAAATCAGAAATGTCACATCATCGCTGCCAAAAATTTTGTCGACTAATGGAATATTTTCGATTTTGATGAATGCGACGGATTTTTTCTTTTTGGGGATTCCTAATTGCTTCCTTTCGTTCTCGCCCACAACATATATTTCGCCATCAATAGTTTTGATGACTAAACTACCATGATTACAGACGATTTCGTCTATTTTCTTAGGTGCCCCCTTTATTTGGACAAAAGAGTTTGATTTAATTCCCAAGGATTCGGGAAGTCCCCCACGGTTCCCCGATATGAATAATCGACCGTCATCAAGTTTTAGCAAAATATAAAATTCTTTGCAGTAAACTGTTTCGATGTTTTTCGGAAAAGATTTTATTTCTGAAAAACTGCTTCTATTTTCATTGTCACCAAAACCAAGTTGACCGTTTTTGTTGTAACCTGCTCCCAGAACTGTATGGTCATCGAGCATAATTAGAGAATAATTGTCGACCGAAACTGTTTCAATTATTTTTTTATTGGTTGGTTTTATGATTTGTCGAACTTTTTTCCTGGATACGGCACCGATACCTAATTGTCCGAACACGTTTTCCCCCAATGCTAACAAAGAATTATCAGATTGGAGAAATAGGAACTGATGTTCCATAGATTTTGATCGAAAAATTTTCTTCTTTGATCTGTTTTTAAAATGTTCGTAGTCGTCGCCTGAGTCATAGGAAAGATTGTAACATTCCCGGAATAGGTGTTTCCATTCTCTTTCATTAAAAATTGCGCGATCCAGATATTGCGACATTGGTGGATCATAGGTTATTATTATCGCTCTTAACGGATTTGGAAATAATGAGATGAAATCGTTTAATGACATCAAAGATATGTTTTTTGAACCATAATTTGATAAGTGGTCCAATATTTTTCTTTTTCAATTTTTGTTTGGGAAAGTTGAAAATAATTATCCAAGTCAACCAATGATATTATGATATGACCAATTTTATGAAACCTCTGAAGATAATAGATAATTTGTATCTAGGCGATCATAATTCTGCCAAAAATATTGAATTATTAAAAAAATTTAAAATCATTGCTATTATAAATATTTCGGGCGGGAAAATGCTTTTTCAATCGGAAATTAAATATTTAAGGATTAATATGCCTGATAGTGATAAATCAAAGATAACAGATCATTTGGACGAAGCGGTTAAGTTTATTTCGGATCATATCAAGAATGGGGCTGTTTTAGTTCATTGCCATGCAGGGATGTCACGGTCGCCGTCATTTATTGTTGCATATCTGGCTAGAAAGAATCAGATGACTGTTGACGATGCCTTGCTGCATGTTAAAAAATGTCGGCCGGCCATTCGACCGAAAGATAAGTTTATCGAAGAAATAAAATTATGGTTGATAAAATTGAATTGTTGAATTAGTTGGAAGCTTCTAGGAAACATTGGGGAGACCATTGGGCCGCTTGATGCGAAATGGCGGCGATGTTATAGTGTTCGATGCGCTTTGGCCTTTTTTAAATATAGGTCAATTACATTTGATGTCTCAAACATGTCGAAGAGCAAAGAGTGAATTGCGTAATAAAGCGCAACCGCGAGTTAGAATCAATAATTTAGAAGATGGGTTATCTTTGATGCGTTCATTTTTGAAAGTTAAATTGATCATCAGGAATCAAGTATATGGAACGATTCCATGCTCTCCTGAACGTTTATCAAAACTGACGAGAGTGAGTGAATTATCTTTTAGATGTTTGGCGGATGAGCCTCTTGAGTTGAACGTTTATTCTATTAGGGATCTGATAAATTTGGAATGGCTCGAAATGCACCGTTATGTTTTTGAAGGGGGGGATTTGATATTCTTAACGAAATTGACTCATCTTTCACTATTTTCGAATCCCATTCGGGGAGCTGCTTTGCCACTTATGGCGAATTTAACGTGGCTTGATATTGCGGATTGTGGTTACGTTGATGATGATTCTTTGAGGAATTTTCCAAATTTGATTCATCTCGGGATTGGTTGGGAGGATAACATAATTACGAATAAGGGATTGTTACATTTTCCGGGACTTCGATCTTTGGATGTGTTTGGAAATGAACATGTTACTTCGGCGGGTATTTTAACATTAACGCGCCTCCAAATTTTACGGGTGGGATCCCCGCAGGTTGATGGATCTTTCTCAAGGCTAACATCTCTCACAAAATTGGAAATATTCGGTTCATCGCATCAGATAACAGAGTCCGATATAGAAAATATGTTGGGACTTGAAGCATTGGTATTTGATTATAATGAGCTTATTACGTCAAATCCCGTTGCAAAATTAGTTTCTTTGAGGGAATTGACGCTAAAGAGTACCATGCGGGACATTTTTGATCTGAGGGCTTTAGGTTCGCTTTCGAAATTGCAAAGATTGGTGTTATGGAATACGGATATAACTTTTGAGAATGTTAGGTGTTTACAAGATTTGACTTCGCTAGACGTTAGGGGTAATAGTGGATTTGAGGGTGTTAATCTTTTTGAACATTTTCCAAAGCTGCGTACGCTTGAAAAAAATTGAAGTGAATGATTGATTGTTTAGTTTTTTGCCTTGGGGTTTCATTAGGGCACGCTTGACCATATGCCACCGAAAGAGGTTCATCTGCGACTTCCGGTGAGTGAAATCGAAGCATTGAGTGTACAACATAAATTCGTGAAACGGGAAATAAGTGCTTTGATACCGCTTTTATTATGGCCTCTAGATGAATCGTCATTTCGTAAAATGAAGAATTTAGTAGAAACGGGGGAGATTCTTATGTGTGATAAAAGCGGAACGGGTATCCGCTGGATATCATGTCCAGCGAGTTTGTCTGATATTATGGGACCACGGCTAAAACGGTTAGAGGCGCGGTGTGATTTAAGAACCGTTTCTGCGGAGAAACATGAGAAGAAGCTGAAAGTATTTTGTAGAGATGAGCACATACTGCATAGTATGTGTACGGAGATTAAGTCGCGGTTCAATCATAGGATAGATGATAGTTTAACGGACGGTTTTTGTGATAGAAAGATCGCCTTGAGATTTGGTAAGCTGCGAGTAATTCTTAATCCTCGTACAGGTGTGATAAGCGGAGTTCCATCTGATGAGAAGGATAAATTCGAGGGACTATTCAATCAGAGCCAGCCACTTTTGGAAAAGACGTCGGTAAGAGTACTTTCTGAAATGAGGAATTGGATTTTTCTTGAAATGCCACAAGAAGCAATCAAACGGGGTTGCCGAGCACACGTTTGTATTCGTGACGGTGCATTATTTCACGTGAATGAAATTCAAGATGATGATTGGATATTCCTCAGGACTTTCAAAGTCGATCACATCGAAAGAAACAAACACGTGACTGTTAATATGGTTTCTATCAATGAAGGGCAGTTGTTTTTGTTAGTTAGGGATCACGAGAATAGAAGCGTTCAAACTCTTGTGGTCGATGTATTGAATGGTGCTGAGATAGAGAAATCCACGACCGTGTGCTTCCGTGCGAATCAAAATCTTTCTCTTACGGCGATAGGTTTGGCTCTTAGCCCCGCTGATTTTGAGAGACGAGACACAATACAAATCCGACTGATACCATTCTCAGAAAGCCAAAACGCCGAAATGCAAGAAAAACTTTCCCAAATTGTCTTGCTCTTCCCCAAAGTGATTGTAAATTTGTTTATGAAATATCTTATTTAAAAATGGATAACCAAGTATCACGCCTAATTTTTTTATTAATCATCTCCTTTTATAGAGCAATAATGGAAAATCTGAAGACCTTCGATGATCTAAGAATTTTCAATAACTTGGATATATTTCGATTAAAACGATTTTTGAGTAAGAATGAATGTGATGATATAATGAAAATGTATGAGGATATTCATAATATAAATGAAAAAAAGTGGGGGCGTGTTCAAAAATTTAAACCATATGAACCAATTAGGGAAATATTAACTGTTTATATAAAAGAGAGGTTATTGGATAAATACAATCTTGTGTATAAAGATATGGTTCCTGATAATGAGCGTGGAATTATGGATAGTCTGACTTTTTCAATTCATCCTAAAGGACATCACGCTGGGATGCATGTTGATACATGGTTGGGGCCTAGCACAATTCTGAAATTTATTGTGTATTTGAATAATGTCAAAGGTGGCGGAACTATATTTGTTCCACCAGGGTGTCCTCCGGGAAAAGAGAATCTTTTGGTTGAACCAGAAATTGGTGACATGGTGATTTTTGATATTGGTTTACGTCATTCTGGGGCTCCGATTTTAGATGGAGTGAAATATTTATTAGGATTTAGGCTTCATTGGAAATCGAAAGAGCCCAAACAAGAATCAGATCCACTAAATAAAAGTAACACAACGACATAAACTTCGGACTACATGCTGGTACCATATCTAAGGACAGCTCCACTCGATAAACGGATGATTGAATACTGACTGAAAGCTCCTGTTCCAATATTTTCAACCTTTCCGGAAAGATTTTTAATCTCTTGGAAAATATTTCTGTTATAATAATCTGTAAAACCTAATTCACTAGATGCATTGAGTCCACAAGTTAGCACAGTTCCATTTGCGAGCAAACAAATAGCATGATCAAACCCAGGGACAATTTTAACTATATTTTTTGGTAAATTTTTTATAGGAGTAAAAGTAGTTATATCTTTATAATCCCCGTGTCCTAGCGTTCCTGATCCACCGAAACCACAGTTCATCAGGGTTCCATCATTCATTAACATAAAAGTGTTACAGTTACCACAAACGATTTCCCCCGCAATATTTTGAGGGACATCCTTTATTTTTTTAAATGTTGTGGCCATAACTTTATTACCATGCCCCAATTGACCCGATTCATTATCTCCGCAGCTCATTATTGTACCATCATCTAATTTTATAAAACTGTGATAATGACCACATGCAACCTGCGCAATATTTTTTACGGTTTTTATTTCCGTTAAAAAATTTTTCTTTCCCGAACATTGATAACCTAGTTGGCCATACTCGTTGTTACCGCATCCCCATAGAGTGCCATCCTTCAGAAGGATAAGTGTATGACACCCCCCGCATGCTATTTGCAATATATTTTTCAGGCTATCATTTTTAACAAACGTATAAAAATACGTCGAATCTCTAAGACCAAGTTGGCCACAGTCATTCCTCCCACGACATAATAAAGTTCCATCAACTAATAGAATCATTATATGATCATATCCATAAGCAATCTGAATTATATCTTTCTGGAAAGTTTTTCTATCCAAAGCCCGAGTTTTGTCCAAGGTGCAATTATTCTTATCATACTCTTCCAAATTAAAATCCAACACACTTCCATCACCATCAATGATTAAAAATTCGCTTGCCCCACATATTATTCTATTCCGCCTCCAAAGATTGTAAATATAAACCCTCATCAAATCTTCACCACCCAACGAACTATTTTTATAATCCTGATGAAAATTCAATTTTAACAACAGAGACCAATTCAATTCCAACAAGTCCTTTTTACAATAGATGAATAACACTCCAGGATCATAATTTGTAACAATATAAAGCAAATCTAATGGAAGCGCCTGAAGAAAAATTAAATCATTCATTTATCATCTCATATCAAACATTATTACCCTTGATTTCATTTTATATATTATTTTCAATTTTTTTATTTGCCTGCTCAAGGATATCATTCATAACTGTAATGCCGATAGGCCCGGGCTAAGCTAATTCGTGGAGAACAATATAGATAAACAAGACATGATATGCCCATGCCGATAGGCCCGGGCTAAGCTAATTCGTGGAGAACGATATAGATAAACAAGACATGATACGCCCATGCACCGAAGGCTCGCCGATTGGCCCCAGGACCAACGAGTTCGTAAAAATATAAAGAAACAATACATGATACGCGTGACGATAGGCCCCAGGACCAACGAGTTCGTAAAAATAAAGAAACAATACATGATAGGCCCATGACTAAGCGAATTGATCCAAGATGGAGAAATAAATATTGATAGTCAAAAAACAAATCGGAGAATGGCTTCAGATAGAATTCACCCAAGATAGAGAAAATTCTCTTGCATGAGCAGCAAAACCTATAGTGATAAAATAAATTGGATATTTGGCTGAATTACTTTGCCTTTACAATAACTGCTGTGCAATCGGGGCAATTCGAAAGAGCTCTCGGCCATGCAACAAACCATGATTCACCACCAATGGTCGGTAACTTATCACGGTGCGAATTACAGGTTCTCTTTCTACAATCAATGCAAAAATACTCTCCCCCGACAATCGTATACAACCCTCAGGCATAGTTTGGAAGTCACAAAAAAACAGAGATGACACTAGCACGCCAGGCATCGTTCATTGATACAATTCCCACACGGCCGCCGATCCGGAAGTATTTTCATTTCTTCGTATCCGGAATCTTCGAGCATTGATGCGACGGGAAAACGTTTATATCGGCAACAAAGTTTTGTATCCGTTTTTGCCTCAATAGCGAAAGGAAGTCCAGATTCCCCTGCTCCTCCTGCTGATGCCGCTGCCATTCGTTTCGTAGATTAATTCAGTTCACCTTCTAATTCCGATCAGAGTTAAGGATATTTTAAATATTTCCATTTTTCAATTTTTTTAACACATATGAATCATGTCTTGTTTATTTATATTGTTCTCCACGAATTAGCTTAGCCCGGGCCTATCGGCGCGCATGCATGGGCGTATCATGTATTGTTTATCTATATTGTTCTCCATGAATTAGCTTAGCCCGGGCGTATCATGTATTGTTTATCTATATTGTTCTCCATGAATTAGCTTAGCCCGGGTGTATCATGTATTGTTTATCTATATTGTCCTCCACGAATTAGCTTAGCCCGGGCCTATCGGCGCGCCTTCGGCGCATGGTCGTATCATGTATTGTTTCACAAATTGACTCACTGTGTTCGAGAAAGTGATAATGCTTGACAATAATTCGAATTAGAAAGCAAATTATTTTCTGTTCCGGGTGCATGATTTGGTTGATTAGAGTATGTCAAGTTGCTTGCTAGTAATCCAAGGGACTCAATATGTTTCCGAGAATGAGAATCTCTGCTGCTCATTCAAAGATGATAAAAAAATTGAATATATTTCGATTGAGTCTATTATTTCATTGTGTGTATAAATGTAAGTTATATACACCATGGAAACCGAGTTTGGAATTACTATTAACCAGAAGTTTGTCTACGAAATGCATGATATTGCTGGACTCCTCCGAGAAAAAACATCGAAATATATTTTGGTCCATGATTCTTGCGCGGCAGAAGGTGAATCGGAAAGTTCAATCCAAATATGTGATGATCTAAAAGGCATACTAAGCGATATCGAAGATGAATGTGAATATATGATGAAATCAGCCGATCAGATTCATTTGGAATTGTCTCATGATGTGCTGGAATTCCATATTCATTATAGAGAAAGCGATCATAATGATGCATGTAGTGAAAAATATGAGATATCGAATGTGAAAAAAGAAGATGTTGACACCATACGAGAATGGGCAAAGCCGCACAAGATAGATCTAATTACCGAAACTCTTAAGCAATCAAGCTTTTAAAATGATCCTCCGCTTTATGAAATCCACTTCCTTCTGGCCTAAATTTAAGCTCTAGTTTCATATCGTGGTTCTCTTTTTTTAATTTCTTGACCTCTTAAAAAGTCTATGGCACTATTTCTTAAATAATCAATTTTTTGATCGATCAGTTGAGCATTGAAAAAATTGATGATATTGAGCTTTTGGAATCTCGTAGGAGAAAATAAACATATGCACCCGAAAAGGTTAAAAACCATGGGAAACGAAATTGTCGTTGTGGTGGAATCTCTACCTTTATTATTTCCGACGCGATTACGACCAATTGTATACTACGGGTCGAATTGCATAATGATATTTGACTTTTTCAATGGTAAATTATTTTGTATCGATTCATGCAGAATTCCTAAAAAAATTCAAAACCGTGTCTGGGATAGTATGGAAATTTCTCGCACAGATGATAAAATAAGTATCAATCTTCGACGTGTTGAAATAGTTGTGGAATGTTTAGAGATTGATCTGGGCATCTGTCTTGCGAAACAAAAGCCAATAAGTCATGAATCACCGCCTGAAAATAAACTGATCAGTCGATCATCATATTCAAACGGAATGACATATTCAAATGGTTCAAGTTCTATAATACGATGGGATGATGACACTACATTGGATTGTGTTGATCCAATGCGCCTAATAACCACTAAAAATAAAGTCCGGACACCAGGAATATACATGGCAACCTCTGGTACCCAATGTCTAATAAAACTGAATCCTCGGACAAATGATCCAGATGGATTTTACAAAAAATATTTTTGCTGGAGTGATACTAACAGTTTACGCATCGGAACCATTCATAACGACGAACTTTATACCCAAGAAATTAAATCTCCACTTTTTGATCGTATTTGTAGATTCTGTTTAACCGAAGATAATCATTTGATGTTGTTCATTTTAATAAATGGCGCCGGTGAAAGACACACTTGGAAGTTAATGTTCATTGACTGTAATGAAGTCAAAATCGTCGGTTGTATCGAACTAAAAAATTTCAATGTAAATATGTCACGACGATGGGCTTTGGTTGAATTAACTCCGATTAGGAAAGATTATCTAACACTTCGAAGTAGCTTTGTGCCACCGATATCTAATCATTTCCCTATCGTATTGGCTGAAGTAATTTTCT